>ERZ838483.5-NODE-5-length-307941-cov-7.226444_pt1 | contig 307941 bp, 326 predicted proteins | sample MGYA00519939_ERZ838483 | MGnify/ENA primary metagenome ERZ838483 (study PRJEB31850, sample SAMEA3708836) | human gut metagenome | biome: human gut; feature: human-associated habitat; material: faeces | place: China | collected 2014 ...
TCGAATAAATTGAAGCTCTGATCTGCTTGGGATAGTTATAAAAGACCAGCAGATCAGGTTCAATCTCTTTGAGATTTCTGATGACATGGTTGTACACTCTGTTCCACTTGTCATAGAAGGCGTGCAAGACTTTGATCGCAGCTTCCTTATTTGTCTGTTGATGTATCTGCTTAAATTCGTTCATGATCTTTTCGCGGTCATCCACCCGGACTTTAGCGCAGATATTGCGCATGACATGAACCAGGCAGCGTTGAGAATGAGCTTTAGGGTAAGTCCTGGCCATTTCTGTATGTGTTTTTTGTTCAAACCAATCATACGGGAAAGGAACGCCTTTTTCTAATATTTAAAGAAATAAATTTAAGGAATCATTCATCCTTACACAAAACATTTTACAGTCTCTGTCAAGTAGACAGGGAATGTATCAATATCTGCTCACCTTTATTTTTATTGTAAAGAGAAAAAGAACCGAATCCAAATGATTCGGTTCCAAAAGCCTCGAACTCTTCAATGTCTTAACTTAATGAGATTACACTCCAGCTGACCATTTTATTCAAATAATTACTTCATCAATTTTGCAATACTTCTTGATTGGTAAAATCTACGAACACTATTAGGATTTTTCAAAATCAATTGTTTTAATTTCCTACCATTTTTAGTTACGCTGGTGATTCGCAAACCTCCTCCGAAATCATTATCACCAAGATCTAACCAAAAAGGATCTATCCCTAAATACTCATGCCCTTGATACCTATACTTCCATGATGCCATCCAGTGATGATCACTCGCATACTTGCTTGCACGCTTTTGATACTTAAAACTCTTATCAAAAAAAGTTTTATCTTGCTGATATAAAGTGTATGTGCCATGTGGAACCTGCTTTCCAAGAAATGGTAAGGTAATGGTATGAGAAGTAATTTTCATTTTATTCAAGCCTCTACCATAATCATATGTATACCATGTCCCACGCAATATCTTAGACGTTGTCACTCTACTGCCACGAGAATATGCTGCTGCAACTTTATTAGTTCCAAGCAATGCACAAGATGTAATTGCAATAAAAAATATAATCCCTACTTTTAATTTCTTCATAAAATATCCTCTCAAAATATTTTTCAACACACTTTTCATTCATACTAAATGGCCAGCATCTACGCTGGCCATCTTTGATTATAAAAGGTTGTTCTCCAATATTATACAACACTACATTGCTGTTAACTTAACTTTTGTGCCAATTTCAAAATATACTTGCGCAGATCATCCTTGGTTTCAGGATGGTTCAAACCGTACTCAATCGAAGTTTCGAGATAACCTTCCTTGTTACCAACATCATGCCGCTTTCCCTTGAACACATGGGCGAATACCCTTTGGGTTTTGTTCAATGTATCAATTGCATCAGTCAGTTGTACTTCTCCACCTCGACCGGGCTTGGTTTCAGCCAAAATATCAAAAATTTCTGGAGTTAGTAAATAGCGACCAATGATTGCTAGATCACTTGGTGCCTTATCAATAGCTGGCTTTTCAACAAAGTTCTTTACATTATAAAGACTGCCATTGACCTTACCATCTGGCGCAATAACACCGTACTTTGAAACTTCCTTGTGTGGTACTTTCATAACGGCAATAGTTGAAGCATGAGTCTTGTCATAATCGCTAATTAACTGCTTAGTCAAAGGAACTTTATCCTTCATTAAATCATCGCCAAGCATAATTACAAATGGTTCACCAGCAACGAAACTACGGGCACAATAAACAGCATCCCCCAAGCCAGCTGGGTGTGGTTGACGAGTGTAGTACAAGTTTACGCCCAAATCAGTAATTTCTTGTGTTAACTTGAGCAAACCAGACTTACCGGTCTTTTCCAAGTCTTGCTCCAATTCAGGATTAGAGTCGAAGTGGTTTTCAATCGCACGCTTGTTTTTACCGGTAACGATCAAGATATCTTCGATTCCTGAAGCCTTAGCTTCTTCCACGATAAATTGAATCGTTGGCTTGTCAACAATTGGCAACATTTCCTTAGGCAATGCCTTAGTTGCTGGCAAAAATCTAGTGCCTAATCCTGCTGCAGGGATAATTGCTTTTCTTACTTTCATAGTCTATACCTTCTCCAAAGATTATAATTAAACATCTCTATTTTAAAATATTTTTAAAAATTTTGCTCGTTTTCTGCAGATTTGCAGATTAGAATACCATTGAATTTTATTTTTTATTAGCTTGCATTCCTACACTCAAAGGTATAATAAAAATCCTCAGCTGATTATCAACCAACTAAGGAATAAAAGCTTTATGCGATTTTACTGTCTACTTAACAGGTAATGTATCAAATCCAAGTGCGTGGTAACTTCTTTCTTATTCACATAAAAAGAATCTCCGCCACCATCATGTGCATATAGCTTTGTCATGTACTCCTCCTATGTTGTAATAAATCGTTTTAATGTCATTTTTACCAAAGAATCAAAAAAGCACCCCAAAGGGATGCTTCCGTTTCTATCTACCTTTATACTTTAGGGTGTTTGACAAAGAGCCCTTTTTCTACTTTTTAAAATAAAAAGCTGTAGTGATTAACTACAACTTGGTTCATGCCTATTGTAAAACTTCTAAATGATGAAATTTTACAACATCAGCATTCGAGATAGAACTATTCTTTCCTTTAGCTCAAGCAATCGAAGAATATATCGAATACTATAACGAAGAAAGGATAAAGAGCAGATTAAAAGGCTTAACTCCGAAAGAATATCGGAATCAAGCCTCTATTAATCCTGTATTTTAAACTGTCTAATTTTTAGGTCTCAGTTCAATCTTTTACTACGTACGCTTTTTACTTTAAACTTCTAGCCTAATTAAAATTTTTTCTAGTCTTCTTGACTTTGATAACCTTTACTTGATTCCATACTGTTAGTTACCAACTTCTAAAATTTACCAACCGGGAAGGTTGGAGCATCAACCCACAATTCGATATTATCCGTCTCAGTGTTTAAGCTATAGCTGTTGATAGAAGAAAATTAAATATTGACCTACCTATTCATAGAGATTAGAATCTGCTCGGAACGAACAAACCATAATCATCACTCTTATATTATGTCAATGAAAGATTCTTCTTCACCGTTTTATTTCAAATCGATTTTTCCACTTATTCATGCGCTATTTGGGTCATCTACACAATTACAGATCAAATTCATCATCCATAATATTAGCACTGTAGTCAGCAGCCATCATTGCACGACACATCGTCTATATATAAATATTCTCTCATTTTATATTTTCTACATTTTTGATAGTTCAATCTCAAATATTGTATATAGACAATTCTCTTTTCAGGCAATTTTGAAGTTGACAATTATCTTCTAGAACCAATACTCCCTTGCAATAATGATATTATATTTCTTACTTTGTTTAACTTTGTCTGCACTATCTAAGTCTAGTTGCTTCAATCGCTAGAAAATTTGGGGTTAAATTAAACCTACCATCAAATGAAACGTATTCTGCTGGAATACCCTTGTCAATTGTTTGCTTAAACAAATCATTTATCTTTCGTTGTATTTAAGCTCTTCTGCGGCCAAAAATATCTTGCAGAACTAGTACTTTACCAATCTAGTTTTTCCAGTCTCGTATTATATAAAATTAAATTTGTGATAATAATTATTCTTTTAGTTTGTTTATTCGATCATCAGATGCTATTCTCTAATTGCCGTTTACCTTGGTCAGTTGGTATAAGTTGGGTTCTATTGTAGCTTTGATTTCAACACTTAGAGTATAACGGAGAAAGGTCTTGTTTTTTTCTTTTTGCACTAAAAAACAGAAATTACGCTAAGTTCGCATGATTTCTAGCTATTAACTTTTAAATTGGAAAGAAGATTGACAATTTAATCCTTCTAAATTTGTCAGTTGAGCCTACTAAAGTAATGAGGCTTTTAAATATACTTTATAAATTTTCTTTGTCCAACTATTCAAAGAATAATGTTTCATGATATAGTCTTTATTTGCTTGTGCCTCTTTTTCCAATTGAATTTGGGATTTACTTAACACCGATTTTATCGCAACAGTTAAACTACTCCCATTTTCCGGTTGTATCCAAATAATATAGGGGATTTTTTTTAAAGTATTCTGCCCTGGCACATTACTTGCAATTACTTGCGCACCACAATATGCGGCCTCAACATTTGCGTAACCAAAAGCTTCATGCCTAGACGGTGATAAAAAAGCTATCGCATTTTTATAAAAATCTTGAACGTTATTATCTGTTGGCATTACATTAACAAATGACAAAACATTTTTACCAAACTGTGAAATTATTTTTTCTTTAGTATCATTTACGAAATTAGACACAACATCTAATTCTATGTTACTTTTTATTTTATTTTCTTTTTGTATAGCTTTAATAGCTATATCTACCCCCTTTCTCTCATAATCTGTTCCCATAATAATTAGATGTTTCTTTTTATCCTTAAACAAATTGATGCTTTTTTTATCCAGTCGCTTGTACGAAATAGCATTTTCAACTAAATAGGTATTTTTCGAACCATATATAGCCTTTAGTCTTTGATAAACTGATGAACTGACACCAATAAAGGTGAATTTTTTAAAAATAATACGAAAAGATATTCTTTTTAATAACTCAAATATTTTATTATGTCGGGGATCTAAATCCATATGCTCTTGACATATTACTTTTACTTCTTTCTTAGAATTTACAGCTTCCTTAATTCCTAATAATTGTCTATGTGATAAAAAATGTGTATGAACTATATCTCCTTTTGCTAATTCCTTTTTAAGATAATTTCTAAGACTTCTTTTATCCATATTCATATAATGAACCTGATCTTGGTTTAATTCTATATTCCATTCCTTTGTAGTAGCACCCATAGGAAAGATATACTTTACATTGATCTTTTTTTTCTTTAAATATACAGCTAGATTTTTTAATGAAGCTAAAAAATTTCCACCATAATTTGCAGCATAATTACATATAAAAATTACTCTCTTTATTTTCATAAATAAAATCACCTAATATTAATTGAAAAACATATAGTGTAGTCTGAAAATTTATTTTAAACTAAATAGAATTTTTACAAATGGAATTCTTTTACAAACCTTAACCATTACTAAACACAATATAAATGTTACAGGGATTACCACAACTGGGTAAGCACTAAAAATACTATTTTTTTCAACTATTCCAATTACAAAAGATTGTAATATATAAATTCCCATTGTTGCTGGAATAACAAATTCAATTATTCTGTCCAACTTAGGATTAGCAATTGAAAACAATGTCATGCTAATAATTGCAACCAAGATAACTAAAATGTTATTATAATTTGCTTCGGCATATGCCCAACCAATAATATGAACATTCCATATTGAATAAATAATCATCACAACATATAAAACAATATCTATTAAGCTAAATAACAAGTAATGCTGCTTAACAAAATATTTAATTTTATTAAAGTGAGTATTACCTACTAAACCGCCTAGCAAGTAATATTCAATCCAAATATTCATTCTTAATACTTGGGGGAGTGTCTTTCATTATATATGTATACCCAAAATGTAAAGAAATATCTTGGGCAAGACATATTAATGTAAAAACTACCGTTAATACTAAGTAATACTTGAAACTCCTTTGAAGTATCTTAACAATAATAGGAGCTATTAATAGCATTATTATTAATGACCAGAAAAACCAAAAATGATAGAAATGACTTTCTGAAACTCCAGTTAAAAATGAGCCTTTTACTTGATTAAGCAATTCGAATTTACCCTTGAGCACCAATATAGCTGCACTATACAACAATATCCAACTAATAACTATTATTAAGATATTCTTGATTCTCTTAAGAGAATACGCATAAGAAATAGTAGATTTGTTTAACACGAAATACCCACTTGCCATAAAAAAAATAGGAATTGCCATAGTACCAGCATAATATAGTGCCGCATTAAACATATTATTCCTTACAACTGGCATCATGGGATCTAAGCTATGCAAAGTAATGACCAGAATACATGCAATAATCTTAATAAGATCTATACCATAATTTCTTTTTCTATTCATACTAGTATCTACTTTCTTAATTTTTGAATAATTAAATCTCTCGCTTCATAAACAACAGGTGCTCTTAACAAAATCACAAGCACAGCATAGATCAGTACTCCTACTACAATTTCTATACCCATCATTAACCAGGAATCTTTCAAATTTCTATTCATCCAAAAAACAACCAGAAACATAATTAATCCCGAAACTAAATACTTCCAAGATCCATGAAATAGAGCTTTAAAACTCAACGAATGTCTTACAACCATCAATTGATATAAGGTCACTGAACATTCAGAAATAACTGTAGACCACATTGCACCATTTAATCCCCAGAAATGAATCAATGGAATATTTAAAATTACATTTACAAATGCTCCTGTAGTTACTGAAGCGGTAAATTGTTTAACTCGATTAAGTGGCAACAGATATTGCACACCAATTGCATTGCTCCAAGCAATCATCAGAATAACAATTGATTCAATCATCATTGCATGCCCCACAGGTTCATAGCCCGGACCATAATATTTGGGTGCTAACGTTAGAGAAATAGCTGCAATACCAAACATCATCGGGTAAGCTAAAGCTGAAACGAAATCAAAAGATTTATAAAGCATTTGATTAACTCTTGTCATTGATCCTTGGCTTACTGCATTAGCAACATGAGGTAACATCACCGTTCCAGTTGCAGTCACTAAAGCTAAAATCAATTTAACTAAGTTATCAGAATATTGATAATAACCTGATGCAGTTTCACTAACCATCCCACCAAGCATCGTTTTATTCAATTGTACATAAACTTGTGTTGCAATTTGCGGAATAAACAATTCAATCATTGGCCAAAAGTGGGGCCAAGGGTTAAGTGTTTTAACGTGAACTTTTGGCAAATCTTTCCTTACATTAGGCCATAAAGTTAAGTTACCTAACAAAGTCGAAACCGCAAGAACAATAATGTATAAAGTTACATCACTTGGATTCTTAATTAAAAGAAAAATAGCAATCATTGAAACTATCTTTACAAAGGAATTCTTTAAAACTGTAACCTTAAAGTCTTCAATTCCTTCATAAAACCAAGAGATATCAAAAGCAACGGCAACCAAGTTAATTGACTGAGCCCACATATATTCTGGTTGACGTGTATAAAACATCATAAAAACCTCAAATGCGATTAATGCAATTAAGGTCATGATTGTTTTTACTATTTGAATTTCCCAAAATGTTTGCGCCATCTTATGTGAATCTTCACGTACATAAGCAATCTGACGATTACCATAATAGCCTATACCCATACTTGCAAAAAGTATAAAATATTGAATTATTGAATTAGTAAATGCATTTGCACCAACACCTTCAGGTCTAAGTACACGACTAACATAAGCCGATGTGATTAAAGGCACAATGATTGCTAAAACTTGATACCCAACATTATAAAGGTAATTTCTTATAACCTTCATAGAATTTAATCACCAAATTCGTTATTAACTGCATCAAGCGCTGCAGCAATAACTTGATCCATATTGTAATACTTGTATTGCCCTAAGCGACCACCAAAAATAACTTTATCTTGTTTTTTAGCTAATTCAGCATATTTAGCATAAAGTTGATTATTGCGATCATTATTTACTGGATAATAAGGTTCATCTCCGCGCTTCCAGTCAGCTGGATATTCCCGGGTAATAATTGTCTTATCCTTGTCACCCCTACCAAATTCAAAATGCTTATGTTCAATTACACGAGTGTAAGGAATTTCAGCTTCAGTATAGTTAACAACAGCATTTCCTTGGTAATTATCAACATTTTTTTCTTCAGTTTCAAATCGAAGTGAACGATATTCTAGTTCGCCTAATTTATAATCAAAGAACTTATCAATCATTCCCGTGTAAACTACCTTATCGTAGTTCTTAAGATATTCATCCTTCTTATCAAAGAAATCAGTGTTAAGCTTCACAGTAATATTTGGATGATCAAGCATCTTTTCTACCATTTTGGTGTAACCACCAATTGGGATACCTTGATAATCATCATTGAAGTAGTTATTATCATAAATTAATCGAACTGGAAGACGCTTAATAATGAAAGCCGGTAATTCAGTACATGATCTACCCCATTGCTTTTCAGTATAGCCCTTAATTAATTTTTCGTAGATATCTTTACCAATTAAAGAAATAGCTTGTTCTTCAAGATTCTTTGGTTCTTTACCTGCCATCTCTTGGCGTTGTTCATTGATCTTAGCCAACGCTTCTTGTGGAGTTCTAACACCCCACATTTCATTGAAGGTATTCATATTAAACGGTAAATTATACATTTGTCCTTTGTAATTAGCAACAGGACTATTAGTATAACGATTAAATTCAGCAAATTGTTGTACATAATTCCAAACCTTTTTATTAGATGTATGGAAAATGTGTGCACCATATTCATGAACCTGGATACCATCTATTTCTTTAGTGTAGATGTTACCTGCAATATGATCACGTTTTTCAATTACTGTTACTCTGTTTCTTGCTTTGGCTACTTCATGAGCAAATACTGCTCCGAAGAGGCCGGATCCTACTACCAAAATATTCATTTTAACCCGTTTCTTTCGTAAAATATTAAATTATTATATAAATATTATTTTTCTTAACTATATATGGAAAAAGTTAAATATTATTTTCGGCTTTTTTCATATACAATATAATGCATAAATACAAAGGCAAAAGCATATACATAACCCTATCATATGGATTAAAGATTAGCATACTAATCAAATAATAAGAAGATAAGCTTAAAATAAATTGAAATAGCCATGAGTCTCTATTTTTTAAAATTCCTCGAATCGTTATGCTTATCCCTACTCCAAATGGAATCAAATCAATAAATAAACCTATTATTCCAAATTGATATAAAATTATTTGAATTCCCATATCAATTAAATACAGAGATACATTGCCAATTTTTATTTCCTCAGGTAAACAACCTGTACCAAATATAACATTACTTTTCCACAGCGAAAAATAATAGTTTTGTTCATACAACCTTATAGCTGTTGAGTCACCATACTCACCATTTAACGCAAAAGTAGAGAAAAAATCGACAATAGTTTGCCAATTAAGTATTATCAATATAGTTATTAGAATAAAGAAAGTTAAAGACATTGTTACCTTATTAATTGCTTGCATACTTGATAGTTTATATAAAATTGCAATTAGCAATACCAAAGTATATATAATCACTGTTGCTCTACTTTGAGAAGCGAAGATAGCATAAAAGAATAGTATTCCAATCCCCACTGCATTTTTTAATTTTGATTTCTTATTCAAAATAGATGTTACAGAATATGCGAATAAGTAACCATTTAGAAATGTACCTGGCATTTTCGTTAAAATAGTTGATCCTATAATTCTGCTAGCCTTTGGATCCCCATCTAAGAATAAAAACAATTTAGCATTTCCCAAAAAATTATAATCTATCCATCCCAATAATTTGAGTATAATAAAAATATATCCAATCTTTGTTACAGCAAGTAAAAAGTTATCTTTTTCAACACATAGTACTTCATATAAAGGGAAAATTAATAATAATAAAAATACATATCCATAACTGCTAAAAAGAGATAGATTTGAAATAGCATAAACATCATTGAATAATTTATATCTAATTAGTTGAAAAAGTAATAGGAAAAAACTCATTATGACAAATAATCTTATCAATCGGTTCTGTATCATTTGTTTATTCTTTTGATTCAAATATATCAGAAATGTTATCGATGTTAAAATTATTGAAAATGCTAATGTAATTGCCGAAATTCTTACCAAATTTAAAACTAATATTATATAAAATAATATTTTATATAATTGTATATAGGTTATTTTCATATATTTTTTCTCTCTTTATAAGATATACTAATAGTTATCTAAGATAATAATTAATCAGAATATCAGAAGTTATGTTATTTTGTAATAAGCAATGCATTACCATCTTAGACTTATAAGATCGATCTCTTCCCACTAAGTATATTTCTTTTTTATAAGGCTTTATTTTCTTTATAAGATATTTTATTTTCAGCTTATAACTACTCTTTTTAATTTTAATTCTTCCACATTCATGTAAAATTAAGAGAATTAGATCATACAATTTCAAACACATAACAGGAGATTTATTTAAAGTTTTAGATAGTTGACTATACAAAGAATTCCACATTTCAATATAATCATCTATAACTTTTGGCTTTATACTAGTTGAACTATTTCCAGGCCGATTAGTTAAATAATATGCTAATGGCTTATTTACATATATGACTTTTCTAGCATTTTCTAGAGCTACTAAATATAAAATTGTATCCGTATAACTTATATGATGTGGAAAACTTATATTTTTTGCAATACTAGTTCTATAAAACTTAGCATGTGGTGATACCTTTCCCAAAGCAAATTTTTGAATATCAAATTTTTTCTCGTAACTCATTCCTGGTTTAATTATTTTTTCTGAAAGAGTAGAATCATATACTTTTTTATTATTTTCTATATAAACATCATATTTATCCGCAATAATTAAATCTGCTTTTGAGGAAACAGCGTATTGATGGAGCACCTCCAATGAGTTTTCTTCTAACCAATCATCTGGATCACATATTAAAAAGTATTCAGTAGATATATTTTTTATACAATATTCAAGAACAGAGCCATATCCACCATTTTTTTTACAGATCAAATGAATACGCGGATCTTTCATTTCATATTCTTTAACAATCTCTTTTGATCTATCTGGAGAGCCATCATCTACAGCCCAAACCACAAAATTATTGTATGTTTGTTTTAACAAACTATCTAAGCACTTAGAAATATATTTTTCAACATTATAAATCGGCAATACTACAGTTACATCAGGTCTCATAATTTAACTTTCTTTATTTTTTATATTTTCTAACAGTACGTCTTAAAAAATTAACAATTTTTGGTGGTAATGCTTTTTTCATAGAAATAATAAAATGCATTTTTAATCTATCTTTTTTATTCATCCAACTTGCATTGTAATGGTGAATAGATACAGTATTACTAGTAATATTTGTCTCCCCTGTAAACATATTTTGTGGGCACAAATATTCTGTAGGTAAAATAACTATATCATTTACTTTTTGCTTTTTATTATTAGTTTTTAGTCCATGTATTTTAAGTATTTTGGTGTTAATTATGGGGCAAGATAAACTTCCTAGATCTCCCTCATCAAAATCTATATTTTCATATTCCTCAAGCATTTCATAAATAATTGGATTTCTTGGTAAAGCGCCAAAACCTAAGCCAGTATTCACCTGCTTTGCATCTTCAAATCCCATAAAGCAAGCGTATTTGTCAGTTAAGACATTCAAATTTTTCAGCAATTCAACATCAGTATCCAAATAAACTCCACCATTATCATAAATAACTTTTAGTCTTACAAAATCAGATACAAAAGCCCACTTTTTAGCCTTATACGCTTTTTGGACAAATAAAGGTGTATTGTTAATATCAAAATTTTTCTCGTTCCACTGAACTATTTTATAATCAGGTGCTTTTCTTTTCCAAGATAAAATGCATTTTTTTACTTTATCATCAAATTCATTACCGCCAAACCAACAGTAATTTATAACCTTAGGTATTTTTTTATTCATAAGATTTCCTTATTTATCTTGTCAACTAATTCATCGGAATATGGACTTTCTATTTTGCGCCCCCACCAATAATTACCATTTTTTATTTTTCTAAAATCTGTGACATCTAAAATTGAAGGTAAACTTCCATGTCTTTTAACAGGTAAAATATAACGATGAATATTTTTATCAATTCTTGATACATAGCTTGAATTACACAAAATAGTTGGAATAAACATTTCATCAGAACAAAAACTAGTAGAAAATATTTTTTCCCAAGTCTCATTTTTTTCAAACACATTAATTAGATATTCAGCCACATCACGTGGAACATCGAACCATTCTTGACCCGAATAAATTTGTTCATCAGATATTCCAAACTTCTTTAATTTATTAATTCGTAGTATCGTTTCAATTAATAATAAGAAGCGATGATATATTTTTCCAAAACCTGTTCTTCTATTTATCTGATCATAATTATAATAGTATTTAACCCATAAAATTTCAGGCTCACCTACAGCTTTTTTATATTTTGCTTTAGAGTAGTTTAAATAAACCGTATTATTATCTTCGAAAGACTTATACAATTTATTTAAATTAGTCATTGGCCAATCTTGACCTGATATCAAATGAAAGTATGTTATTTTTTTATTCTTAAGTGCTTCCTTTAGTAATAAAAAGGTTGCCTTTAAAATGCTAAAACTTCCCCATTTAACATCATATACTGAGAAAACTTTTATTTTATTAGCTTTAAATTTATCTAACTGATCTTGAGCTAAGTGATATTTAACATCAAAATGAATGTATACTTCAAATTTAGATGACATTAGCTTGGCTAATTTAAATACTTGATTTTCATTTTTATGAGCTAAAATTAATACGGCCTGCATTCAAATCCTACTTTTCTAATAAATCATCAATCTCTTTAAATTGTGTTGTACTACTATATTTATATAGATTGTTATCCACTATAGCAGTACGATGTACCTTAAATTTTAACATTTGGTCTTTCCATTTTTTGACTTTAAATCCAGCGATTCTTGTAACAGCAGGTGTTACACATACACTTATTGGTATATTTATTGAAACAAAAATGGGTAAATTACTTACCTGAGCTTCGAGAGGAACTAATCCAAAACCTTCATACAAACTAGGAAAGACCAAAATATCCATTGCAGAATATAACTTATTTATTTCATCACTATAGTCCAATAGCTTTACCACGTCGGATAATCCTAAGTTATTTACCTTTTTTACAATCTCCTGTTTTAACTCTCCCCTACCAATCATGATTAATTTGCTATTTGGTTTTTCTTTATGAAATTCATTAAAAACTTCTATTACAAAGAGTGGATTTTTTCTTTTTTGTAAGACACCAACAAATCCAACCAATATTTCATTTGATGAGATGTTCAGATTCTTTCTAATTATTTTTCTACTTTGCGAATCAAAAATAAAATCTGATATTCGAATTCCATTATTAATAATATTTACATTTTTATCACTACCAAACATCCACTTGGCCGCTTCATTGGAGGTAGCTATTTTTATATCCGAATCTTTATAGAAAACCCTTTTTCCAAACTCATTTAAGCGATTTAACATGAACATTAAAATTCTATTTTTAAATGCATGACTATAAAAACTATTATGAGAATGACATACTATCTTCCCTTGTTGATACTTTTTGGCAATCTTTAAAGGTAAAAAATTCCAAGAAGACGAATAATTAAAATAAATAATATCAAATTGCTTTTCTTTTAAAATTTTTCTCCACTCAAGCCAATGCTTGAGTGGATTAGTCGTCACAGGTATTATTCTTCGAAATTTCCAACCTCTTAAATTACATTTTTTATCAATTTTGTCAGATTTTTCATTTCCGTATCCTATTGCATAAACTTCACAGCCAGTCAGATTTTCAAAAACATTAAAAATAAATCTGGTTAGTCCACTACCCGTTAAAAAATCTCCAACAATCAAAATTTTCTTCATTTATTATGTATTTCCTAGAAAAAATTTATTTAAAATGCGTCTTCGTCTTAATCCCTATTTTTCTCTCAACAAGAGAAATAGCCTTCTTAACGTTATTCTTACCACCTAATTGCCCCCATTTAAGTTCAGTGTAATTAAACGCATTAGTTTCAAGCCAAACGTCCATTAAAAGTTCGGAAATATATCCATAAACTCGTTTTTCTTGAACTGAATAGCCTGTTAAATCAACTTGCTTTTCTAATTTACCTAATACACCAAACATGAAACTGCAATATGATTCAAAAGCTTCCCACTTCATAATAAACATATTAAACATGTGGGCTTTACTTCGTTTCATTACTTCATCATATTTAACAAGATACTGTGGATAACTAGCTTGGATTATTTCACGCGTTTTATCCAACGGCTCTTGATGATGAGCATGAACGTAGTGAGAATAATTAGTTTCAATATAATAATTTCTTTTTTTAGGAAGAATCACATCATATTTAGTTAACAACTTTTCAACATTTTCAATACTAATAACATTATTTAAATTATATGGCTTTGAATCAAAAAAGAGACGGCGATAATGGACTAATCCAATAGCGTCAACATCTTTCAAATTCTTCCAAGCCCAATAAATAGCAGTAAGTTCGTTGTAATTTGGATTTTTTGCCGAAATATTTTCGCCTTCGTCATCTCTTTGATATTCTATTCCAGGCTTATAATTCTTTACTGCACCCACTAATACTGGTAAATAGCCTTTTTTATCTGGCATAGGGAATTTTTTATGTGCAGCAACTAAAATCTCTATTTTCAAAGATTCTTCTCCTAATTAATACGCACCATTAGGATGAATAACCACCCCAATAGTCTTAATAATCAACTTCAAATCTTCCAATATTCCAGAATGGTTGATATATACAATATCAAGCCAGACCATTTCGTCAAAATCAGCTTCATTTCGCTTTGTTACTTGCCAAAGGCCTGTACATCCTGGCATCACAAGAAGTCTTTGCTTGTCATACTCAGTATATTCTTCCACTTCTGATGGTAGAGGCGGACGAGGACCAACTAACGACATATCACCAATTAGGACATTCCATAATTGTGGCAATTCATCAAGACTATATTTACGAATCGTATGCCCAATCTTAGTGATTCTTGGGTCATCCTTAATCTTGAACATTGCCCCATCAATTTCGTTTTGATCTTCTAATTGATCAATCATTTGATCCGCATTAACGATCATTGAGCGAAATTTGTACATTTTAAATGGTTTGCCATCTTTACCAATTCGCTCTTGCGAATAAAATGCTGGACCACCATCTTCATGGCGTATTTTTATTATCAAAAATAAAAATAACGGAGATAGTAAGATTAACCCAAGTGCACTGGCTAGTATATCAAATACTCGCTTAACTGTATGATATACGGGCCGGCCATTTACCTTTGCCGGATTAACTTGTAGTTTCTCCATTACCATCATATTCCTCTTACCCTCTGTTTGATTTAGTCTATTTGAATACACTCTCTTATTAATCTTATCACGTTTAACGCAACTTAGAAGCAAACTTGCATATTTGGCATTAAAATAACCAGAACTTTTTCTTCTGCTTTAATGGGTGCCAATCCATTTGAACTGGGTCACCATTGATAATGCTTCTAGCATTATCTTGCCACTGTTGAGCTATGTCTTTACCGAATTCTTGACTCATTTTTTTATAAGCTTCGCTCAATTGATACTGTCTTCTAGGTAAGTCATGCGCGTCAGACGCAAAGGTGCATCCCTGCCCCGCCGCAATCAACTTACGCGACATTTCTTCAATTTTATTGCCAAAAATACCCGTATAAGAACTAGCCGTAATCTGCACCAAGCAGCCTTGCTCCAGCATCCCTTGCAATACTTCTGGCTCCTTCAAGATGCGGCTATTGCGCTCGGGGTGCACGATGATCGGCGTAATCCCACGCTGCATCACCTTAAAGATTGTATCCTGCGCATAAGTTGGCACGTCCTCACTTGGAAATTCCAACAGCATATAAGTACCGTCTTCATCGCAGAACAGGATATCATCGTTATCAAGCGCATCAATTAAGTCACCCGACAAGCGAACTTCCTGCCCTGGGAAAACTGTCAATGGGATCTTAGCTTCATCCAGCTTCTGTTGGTAAAGATCAGTCAGCCAGATAATGTCATCTTTATGATTTGTATAGCGCCCATTAAGCGTATGCGGCGTACAAATCGCATGCGTTACGCCATCTTTGACCGCAGCCTTGGCTAACTTAATTGAAGTGTCCCAATCTTTTGAGCCATCATCAATGCCAGGCAAGATGTGGCAGTGAATATCGACTAAAACCATTATTGATCGTCACTCTTTTTTCTACCGAACAGGCCCTTTTTCTTCTCAGCGCCATATCCATAACCATAGCCATACCCGTAGCCGTAACCATAGCCACCATTTTCAGCTCTAATATCGTTCATAACGTAGCCTAGAATTCGAGCCTTAGCAAACTTCAGCATTTGCACTGCTCTAGTAATCCCAGCCTTTTGCGTAACGCCTTGACGTACTACTAAGACTACGCCGTCAAGGTGACTAGCCAACTCTTGCGTATCAGACACTTCAAGAACAGGCGCCAAGTCAACGATAACCATATCATAATGTGACTTAACCAATTCAATGAAGGTTTCCATTCTGCGTGAACCAATCAATTCAGCTGGGTTTGGTGGAATCGGACCAGAAGTCAAGATTGACAAGTTATCAATTCCACTTTCTTCAACCACATCATTTAAGTTGATTTCGTCAGCTTCTGAAGTAAGAACAGTTGTCAAACCAGTATTGTTCTTAACGTTGAATGTACTGTGCAAAGTTGGACGACGCAAGTCGGCATCAATTAATAAAGTCTTGCGTCCTGCTTGGGCATAAGTAATCGCCACGTTAGCCGTGACAGTTGACTTACCTTCACTAATGTTGGCTGAAGTAAAGGCTAAAGTATTAATTTCTTCATCAACTGCCATGAAGTTAATGTTAGTTCTAATTGTTCTAAATTGTTCAGCTACCGCACTACGAGGATCAGCAACTGTGATTAATTGGGCACCATGCTTAATCGTATCATCGGTACCACGCTTTTTTCTAAATAATGACATTCGCTTCTCCTTTCCTATACTCGACGGCTTCTACGCTTAGGAGCATTAGAATTATTTTTCTTTCTTCTAATAGTAAATGATGATGACACATGGAAGTGGGAAACTTGACCTAAGTCAACTAAACCTAAGTTATCAGTCAAGAATGCATCATCCTTAACTGTAGTGTCGGACATCTCACGAATTAAAATTACGGCAAAGCTTAAGACCAAACCGATGACAAAACCAGCTAAAGTAAAGAGCTTCACATTAGGTGACGATTGACTACCATTAGTAGCTGGCGCAACAATCGTAACGTTGTTAATGTTCATAATGTTAGGAATTTGATCTCTGAATGCACGTGCTACAGCGTTAGCTTCAACCTTAGCCTTTTCAGGTGTATCTGCAGTAGCAGAAATTGAGAAGACCTGTGATTGTTGTTGTGTATTAACAGAAATGCTCTTAGCCAATTCATTAGTAGAAACACTGTAGCTCTTGCCGCTACGTTCAACTACTTCTGGTTGAGCCTTTCTTACTAATACTCGGCGACCTTCTTCATTAGTTCTGTACTTAGCTGGTCTAGCCTTTCTTACTACACGTACAGGGTTAGCCAAACGATCTGATGCGTCCTTCAAGATAACGTGACTAGTTACAATATCCTTATAGGTAGTAACCATTTGCATGTTAGCTTGTTGAGTATTATATGCCGCATTCGGGTCATTCTTGTTAGCCTTTTGGTTAACCAAAATCTGCGCATTAGAAGTATACTTTGGTGAAATAATAAAATTAGAGACACCCCAGCCAACTAAAGCCACACCGACACTCCAGATAATCAGTGCCCAGATGTGGCGACGGCAAATTTGTAGCAATTGAGTAAGATCAATTGTATTTTCAGTTTGCTTTTGCTCTTGTTCCATTTACCTTTTCCTTTAATAGCGATTAATGATTCATAATATAGCTTGACTTATTAGCAGCTACCTTAACATGTGGCAATTCTAGCGCCGTTCTGATCTTGTCAGAAACTCGTTGACGCTCATCTTTACTTACCACTTCAATTTCCATTGTGCCAAACTTAGGGTTTTGCGTTTCTTTACTTACACCCTGAGCATGATCTTGAGAAAGATTGTTAGTGGCTTTTCTATAATCCATAGCAATCTTGTACATTTGATTCATGGTCAAGTCAGTTTGCATCTCACTAGAAATGGAATTCAAGAAACTTGAATTAAGCAAAGTTGAAGGTGAAACAGACTTCTTAAGCAAGGCCATGATTACCAAGCGGTCACGCTCTTGTCTACCATAATCCTGACGAGGGTCGCCATGACGAAGTTGAGCAAATGCTAAAGCCTTTTTACCATTCATGTGATAAGTCTGGCCTTTGACAAAGCTATAACCCATATTGTTGAAAGTTAATGGAGAAGTTACATCAATTCCCCCAACTTGGTCAATTGCCTTCTTCAAACCACCCATATTGATCATGATGTAGCCATCAATTGGAACACTGTAATATTTATCAAGTGTCTTAATTGTTTCGCTAACCCCGCCCAATGTATAAGCTGAGTTAATCTTAGTTACACCATATTGTGAGTAATCTGGGAAGATTGCGTTTGAGTCACGTGGAATTGAGACAATATTTGTACTATTAGTCTTAGGGTTGATTGACATCATCATGATGGTATCAGTTCTACCCTTCCAGTGACGACCCATGGCACCTGTATCTGTACCTAACAATAGGATATTAATTGGCTTTTTTTCATTCAGCAAATTATCAAGAGTACGTCCTTTATTACTCTTGGTAGTCTTAGCAACGGGGGTGTACATATTCTGCGTCGTATCACGCAAATTCTTGTAGATCATCCCGCAAACAAAAAGACCGACTACAATGATCACGCCAATAACAATCCAAAAACCGCGCCAGAACTTACGGTGACGACGGTGGTGATGATGGCGATGACGATGTATCGGTTTATTACTTGATTCTGCGTTATTTTCCATTCTAATCCTCTTAATCTTATAATCGTTATTATTATATACTCAAGAACCCATTTTGACCAGACCTTAAAAGGTTTACATGCGGCAAATACTTTGAGTAGAAATGAAAAATGCATCCCTCAAAAATGGAATGCATTGATGCTGAATCATTGTATTTACTATGTATGTTTATTCCTTACTCTAACTATTTTTTCGATAATGTGATTTACATTCAATAATTGTGAAATTATTATCTTCCTCAGGAACATATACTAAACGATCAACGTCATTAATTCTTCTTGACCACAAACCTGACAGATCACCTTTTAAAGGCTCTGGTTTACCTATGCCTTCGAATAATCCATCGCGTTGAATAGACTTAATTAATTTATTGATTCGTTTCAGCGTCTTCTTATCCTCTGTTTGCCAATTTACATACTCATTCCAAGCTTCATCTTTCCATCTGACAGTCATCAATCATCCTCCAGAAGCTTGTGATGAGAAATTGAAGTCCCCTTTTTATATTCTTCATACCTGGTCTTAAGTACATTCATATTTTCATTACTGTAAAAAGGACTTGCTTTAACTTCAAATGGAATTTTTCTTTCATTAACTAAAGCCTTCGTAGCTATGTTAATCCAAACCGAAAAATTCAATCCCATATCCGCCAATAATTCTTCAGCCTCGTTCTTTAATTCAGGATCCATACGAGCTGTAATCTTTGTATCTTTCATTGTTGTTATCACCTTGCCTTACATTGTACTTACATTGTATCATATAAATAAGGCTAAACTAGCAAAAAGCATCTACAACTATGTTAAGTATTGATAGGAGTTGATTAATTATGCTAAATATTGAAGAATCAATTAAAGAATTTGAAGCATATTTTCAAGGCAAGCCTAATGAAGTTGAAGTAGTTACACGAACTATAGCAGTAGTGAATAAGAAAGATCAGCATAAAAATAAATAATTCTACTTGCATCCTTCAAAACACATCTTACGAGTGGTCATTTGACCGCTTTTTTTCTACCTCTTTCCAATCAATTCGACTTCTTTCCTTATTATATGGATCTGTAATACAATAAACTTAACAACAAATAACGAGGTGTTTTTATGATTGATAATCAACCTAAAAAGACAAAAGCATATATCGCGGGCGTAAACTTAAACGACCCCAACTTCGACTACTACATGACAGAGCTGGCCAACTTGACTGAAGCCAACAACATGGAAGTAGTTGGGCAAAGCTTTCAAAATGCAGAATCAATTGTCGCTGGGACCTACCTCGGTGTCGGCAAAATCAATGAAATTAGAACTATGGCTCAGGGATTGAAAGCCAAGGTCTTAGTGCTCAATGATGAATTGACACCGGTCCAAATCCGTAACTTGGAAAAATTAACCAAGATGCGGGTAATCGATCGGACGGAATTGATCCTTGAGATCTTTTCTAACAGAGCGCGTACCAAGCAAGCTAAATTGCAGGTACAGCTAGCACGATTGCAATATGAACTCCCCCGCTTGCATCCCTCCGAGAACAACTTGGACCAGCAGCGTGGTGGTGGCTTCGCTAACCGTGGTGCCGGTGAAAGTAAACTAGAATTGAACCGGCGGACAATTGGCAAGCAAATTTCGGCTATCAAGAAGGAATTGAAGGCTGTTGCCGGCCAGGAAGAAATCAAAGCGGCACGGCGCAACCAAAGTCGCATCCCTAAAGTCGCTCTTGTTGGCTACACCAATGCCGGTAAATCAACCACAATGAACGGACTATTGCGTGAATTTTCTAAAGAAGGAGCCGACAAGGAAGTCTTCGTTAAAAACATGCTTTTTGCTACGCTAGATACTTCCGTGCGGCGGATCGACTTGAAAGACAACTTTAGCTTCATTCTGTCTGACACTGTCGGTTTCATTTCTAAACTGCCCCACAACTTGGTTGAATCCTTCAAGGCTACCCTGCAAGAAACGCGTGATGCTGATTTATTAATCAACGTTGTTGACGCCTCTGACCCGAACATGGTCCAAATGATTCGGACAACACAGAACGTTTTGGATGAAATTGGCGTTAAGGAAATTCCGATGATTACCGCCTACAACAAGGCTGATAAGACTGATCGCAATTACCCACAGATCGAAGGCGACGACATTCTTTATTCCGCCATCGATCCAAAATCGATCAAACTACTGGCCAACTTGATCACCAAGCGCGTTTTTGCCAACTATAAAAAGTTTGACTTGATCCTGCCACTAAGCGCAGGCAAGGAACTGGCTTACCTGCATGATCGCGCCCAAGTTTTACGTGAAGACTACCAAGACGATGGCGTCCACATCGAAGCGAACATCGCGCCCGACGACCAAGGACGCTTTCGTCAATATTTGGCCTAACTCGATTAGGAAAAAATATGAAAAAACATAATCTGCTGTTCCTTTTTGCCCTCACATTTTTGTTAGTTCCTACTAACACGCCTGTAATGGCTGCTAAATATAGTGCTAGTGAGTCAAAAAAGGTGCGCACTTTTCAAAAAAGCTATCATCGTTTGAGCCAGAAGAATTACAATCAGACTACGCTCTTTACCGTGCAGCCAAATTTTGGTATTCCTTTTTCAGCAGGAGTGCTTGACCCTGATTACATCAAAACTTCAATGGCTTATGTCAATTATTACCGCTCATTGGTTGGACTGCCTGATGACGCCAATTATGCTAATGATAACGTTAACGCACAACTTGGTGCTGCAGCGCTAGCTTCAGTTAACGCGGAGCAAAATCTGCGAGCTCACGGCTTACAAGGTTACGTCAAGCCTGGCTATATCAGTGATACTGACTGGGATACAGCGGAAAATACTACATTGGGCAATATCAATTTTTCAGAATCAACTAGCGGAACCACGGCTGGCGAGATCGTTACCGATCTGATACGTGAAGATAATAATATTGCAGGTAATGGCAACATCGGTCACCGCGGCATGATCCTGTCGACACGGGCAACTCGTATGGGCATCGGCGCGGCTTACGGCACAGAAAATAATGTGCTTTATTCTGTTGAACACGGACTCTTTGCCGATGACATTTTGCGCCAACCGGTGAAAAATCGTATCGTTTATCCGGCTGTTGGCGTTTTCCCTTATGAATTAGTAGGTGGCAAGACGCCGTGGTCCTACTCGACAACTGAGCGATTTTCCGGGCAGCCGAAGATTTACATCACGGATTTGACCACCAAGAAAAAGCGGCGGGCAATCCAAGTGCGCAATTTCGGCACGGCTCTTTATGGTGACGGCTACACAACGACAATCACTTACCGACCTGGCAAAACCAAGTTGATCAACACGCACAAGTACCGTGTACAAATCGGCAAACATTATAGCTACAGTTTCAGATTTTTCAGGCAAAATAGCACATTGAAAAATAAACAGATTGTAAAGCATCGAAAATGAAATACGTTGATATGCAAAACGGCTCAAGCAGTTGTACATCCTGCTTGAGCCGTTTTAGATAGTAACAAATATTGTAGTCTGTTCAACAATCTTCATGTAAAATAATATTTAGGTCTATTGTAGCGGTTAGCTACCGCTAAGACTTAGTAATTTTAGCATGGCTACACACCCCTCAAGATTTTTTAAGTTACGGAGGTGGAAGCATGCATAATTGGGTAGACTGGAGAAGTAGGCTTACAAATGATTGCTTGGGCTATTGCGTATGCGATAACAAAAAAAGCTAATCACAAGGATTAGCCGAAACAACAGTCATCTTAAGTTACGATTGGAGTTAGCGACTGGTACTCGCTAGCTCCTTTTCTTTTATTATTTTAATATGATTTAGAATTTATTGCAATGTTTAGAAGCGCTTATTCTACGCCAATGACGTAACGCATGATGAATCAATAGCTTGTTATACCAAGCATAATTGTGCTTCATATAATTATAGGCGGTTGTAAAATTTTCCAGTTGGCTAGCCGCAATGAATTGATTGCGTGTCCAATGCCAATCCTGAGTAGGATAATATAAAATTTTCACTCGGATTACCCTTCCTACTGTAATAATTGCCCGATCATGATGATAACGCGTGCGAGCAACATTGAGGTAGCTACCAATTAAAGTATTGCGCCAGTATCGATTATGCAGATAATTTTTCTCCCAAAGTAAGGCCTTGCGCAATACCTTAGAAATGCAGTACCATTCGCGTTTGCCGTTAGGCAATTCAACCAAACACCAAAGATATTGGTGTCTCTTCGCCATTCAATCCACCCCTTCTAATTAATATCGGCTTTAATTATACCGCTACTAGCTATTCAGTTAGAAAATCAATAATGTCAGAAAATATTAGGTCATGATGTCAAATCTATTCAACTGACATCATTTGTCCTAAGAACGCATTTACCGCTTGCTTAATATACTCGCTGCAAAGGTGAGTATACTGCGTTGAATTTCTGGACATGGCTCTGCTTAAACGGTCTTGATGGGTGTCATTTTAATCCCTTCTTTAATTTTCGCCATAATTTTCTCCACACTGAAAACTATGGCAAAAAAAGTAGAATTTTTCAGTCTAGAGAAAACTTTTATCAATACAAAAAAGCAAGCGCATTAATCGCCTGCCTAAAAGTATTCCAAATTACTTCTCTATAGTACTCTCTTAGCAATTGATGGTGTAAAGTAACTCGATACCGTTTGCAAAATAGTACCTTGCTCTGGTGTTGCTGCATTTACATATTGATTGTTTCCTACATAAATTGCAACGTGGTATGGAGCTGTCGTTGAACCCCAGAAGACTAAGTCACCTGGCTGCAAGTTGTTCAATGAAACAGTTTGACCAACCTTAACTTGATCATAAGTTGCTCTTGGCAAGTTAACACCAGCCGCTTTTTGGTAAACATATTGTACTAAGCCAGAACAGTCAAATGAATCCGGACCTTCTGCACCCCAGACATAATTCTTACCTATCTGTTGTTTAGCTAGCGCAACAATTGAAGCGGCCTTACTAGTAGCTTGCGTTGAAGAAGTTTGGTTAGTATTTTGGCTAGTCTTCTTGATTGCCGTATTAACAATTTGCTTAGCCTTCTTCACCTTAGCTATCTTTTCAGCCTTCTTCTGAGTAGCCGTTTTAGTAGCTACTGCCGCTGTCTTCTTATTAACAGTAGTCTTTGTCTGCTTAGCTTCCGTTTTCTTAACAGTTGGTGCTTGCGATACTTCTGCTTTTTCTCCAGCAGTAACATCTACGGTATAACGCGCTTCAATCCATTCACGCGTTCCAACCTTGTACCACAAGTTGCCCTTCTTATCGAGTGCAGTCTCAGCTACATTCCAGACCGTGCCGTCCTTAGCACGGTAGCCCATGAATTGACCATTCTCATAGTTGGTCCAAATATTCAGGCTCTTACCTGGTAAATAGCTAATCTTAACTTGCTTAATCGCAGTAAAATTAGCTGCACGAACAGTTTTCATTGATGTGATTGCGGAAACACCCGTAACGGTCAGGGCTGCAGCCGCTCCCACTTTAAAAAAATTATGTTTCATAATTGAATCCCCTTGGTAGCGAAACAGGTGAAAACTTTTCACCTAAAATTACCCACTCTTACTATGTAACGCCTTCATTATTGCATGTCCTACCTCAAGAAGCAAATTAGAACATTACAATATTACAAAAAAGACGGATCACTGGAATCCGTCTTCATTACTTACTATCTTAATTTAAAACACGCTTAGCAACACTTGGGTAGAAGTATGAACTCAAAGTTTGCTTGATTACGCCTTGACCTGGTGTAGCAGCGTGGATGTATTGGTTGTTACCAACATAGATACCTACGTGATATGGAGCACTTGCACTACCCCAGAAAAGCAAATCACCCGGTTGAAGATTATCCATAGAAACGGTTGATCCTTGCTTAACTTGATCATAAGTAGTTCTACCCAACTTCACGCCAGCAGCGTTAGAGTAAACATATTGTACCAAACCTGAACAGTCAAAACCGTTAGTTCCTGTACCACCCCAAACATAGGACTTGCCTAATTGTGCTGAAGCCAAAGTAATAACTGCTGAAGCATCACCAGTTGCTTGAACTGACTTCTTAGCCTTTTTAGCTTTCTTAACTGCTTGAGCCTTATCTGAACTAGCATCAACAGTATATTGAGCTAAAATCCATTGGTTATCACCAATTTGGTACCATGTACGGCCCTTCTTATCAGTCTTGGTGTCAAAAACATTCCAAGTAGTACCATGTTGAGCACGTTGACCAGTAAAGTGGCCACCATTGTAGTTGTCCCAGATGTTAATTCCATAACCTGCAATGTAGTTAATCTTTACTTTGGTAGTAGCAGCTTGAACAGTAGCATTAGTTGAATCTGGCTTGATGACATTTACTGCAGCTACACCGGTCAGAGTTAATGCAGCAGCTGCGGTAACTTTTACGAAATTGCTCTTAATATTCATCAAATTCTCCTATATGTTTTCACTATATATATAAGCATTCTTAGAATTTATTACTTAAGCTGGTAACGAAAATATTAATTCATCGAAAAATCTTTAAATTTCTTTAACGTATTTAACAAAATCTATAATAATGTCCTAATGTTACAGTAGTGTTACAAAAGTAATACTGATTTAATAAATATTACGTTTCCGTCAAAAAGAAAAATAGCTAGGGAGATTTCCCTAACTATCTTAATTAGATATTTTATTTTTAGGAAGACTAACGCAATTAGTCGATTACACGCTTAGCTGATGATGGGTAAAATGAAGCTAAGGTTTGTTGCTTAACATTTTGACCAGGAGCTGGAGCGTGAACAAACTTGCCGTTACCTACGTAGATACCTACATGGTAGTTACCCCAGAATAATAAGTCACCCTTCTTAAGCTTCTTAGTTGAAACTGAAATGGTCTTACCAAGAGTAATTTGACCGTAAGTAGTTCTTGGCAAAGTCTTGTTAATAGCATTCTTGAAAACGTAAGTAGTTAAGCCTGAGCAGTCAAAACCGCTAGGACCAGCAGCACCGTAAATGTAAGGCTTGCCGATTTGCTTCTTAACAAGCTTAACAACTGCATTACGCTTCTTAGTAACAGCTGATTCTTGCTTAACTGAACTTGAGTCAGGTTTAGTAGTTTCAAGATCTGAAATTGAGTTGTTAGTAGTTACAGTAGTGTTTTCAACGTCATCAGCGTGAACAGTTGATGGAACATTGATAGCTGAGATACCGGCAAAGAATACTGATAAAGCTGCGGTGTATTTTACTAAAGTACGTCTAAAATTCAAAATTAATTGTCTCCTCTAAAAATTACTAAATTGTTTTTTTGATTTCTTAAATCAATTGACGTTTTATATAATACCGATTGAATGTTACACGAATGTTTCAAAAGAGCTACCATCGCGTTAAGAAACCTTGTTAAAAAACACATTTTATGTAAAAAAGAGAAGACCCAAAAAGCTAGCGAAGCTTTGCTATCAGTGCATCGAGAGCACTTTTGGTCTTTGTTAAATTGTCGTTAATTAATATATGAGCGTAATTTTTCAGATCAGCTGGCAATGAATTTAATTCACTACCACTAAGTCTTTCTTTAATCTTACTTGGATCATCACCGCGCTTGAGCAAACGCTCTTCTAGCTCTTTTTTGGTAGATGTTGTTATATAAAGGAAATAGACTTTGTCACCCAATTGCTGAATATAGGTATAAACGCCTTTGATATCGACAATTAGAGAAACTAAGTCACTTTTTTTCCAAGCTAAATTCAATGCTTCACGACTTGAGCCATACTGATAAGATCCATACTTAATATGTTCAAAAAAGTGCAGCTGTGCAAAAGTTTCGTCTGTTTCAAAATGATATGACACATCTTGTTTTTCGCCTGATCGCATCGGCCGCGTGGTATGCGTTAATACGCGTGGAATACCATATTTTTCAGTTAAATATTCTGAAACAGTCGTCTTGCCAGCACCACTAGGTCCTGCAATAAGAATTATTTTTTTCAAAACCTGATTCTCCCCACTTGAAAATGTTGCTTTTTTATAATAGCATTCTTGTGTTATAAAAGACTAAGACTTTTTCTCGGAAGGAAGATACACATAATGAAAAAAGCAGACGTAAAAGTTGGTGCAATCGTTGGTGCCAAGTCAGAAGAAGAACTTAAGAAGCCATTCCAAGGCAAAGTTGAAAAGATCTACGAAAATTCCGCATTGCTTGCAATTACTTCATACGATCCCGTTGACACCACTGCTATCAGCGACTTGAACAATAAGATCGTAGTTAACTTCAAGAATTTAAAGACTGCTCGCGCTGCCAAGAACAGTAAGACTGCTTCAACTAATGAAGTTAAGATTGAAAAAATTGCCAAGAAGAACGACGATAAAAAAGAAGCAGACAAGAAGTAAAATTTGACAAAAATAGCCCGCGCAATGTTTACGCGAGCTATTTTTTGCCTAAAATTAGGACATCGATACGAGAGGAAATATTTTATGAAAGAAAAAACGCGAACTGTTTTATTTTGGTTTATTTTAATCCAGCCCTTTTTAGACCTTTATTGGTTCTACAACGGTAAATTAGCGGAAGTTTTACCATTTACTCTACCTACGATTATCCGAATTTTAGCTGTTTTTGTGATTTTCTGTATGTTTTTCAGTCAAAAGCAAAATTGGCAAAAATTAGGGCAAGACAAGTGGTTAATTCTATATTTAGCCCTACTAATTTTGTATTCGATTATTCACTTAATCCACATCAAAAATTTTAACAGCATTAATCCTAATGACTACAATTATTCAACCGTAAGCGAAATTTTTTATCTCATTAGAATGCTTTTACCTCTGATGGTGATCTTTTTTACAAAAGAATTGAATTTCAGTCAGGAGCAATTCAGACACGTTATCGAAGGCATCAGCGGACTTTTTTCATTTACAATTGTCATTACCAATCTTTTTGTCATTTCGCTTAGAAGCTACGAGACAGGCCCGATTAGCGCTAATATTTTTGAATGGTTTGTTAACCCCAATATCGGTTACTCCCATATGGCCTCCAAAGGCTTCTTCAATTTTGCCAACATGGTATCAGCCGTACTCTTTATGCTGGTGCCTCTGATGCTTTACTTCATGTTCAGTCGTTTTAACTGGAAAATCGTCACTTTGAACGTAGTTCAAGCTTTAGCGATGATCGAGTTAGGAACCAAAGTGGCCCTCATCGGTTTAATCGGTGGCGTGATTATCAGTATTTTGCTGTATGTTTTCCACTTATTTATTGTTAAGGATGTTAACAAAAACGGCAAAGCCATTATCGTGGCGCTTTTAATCGAAGCTGGCACCTTTGCCATTATCCCCTTTGGTCCAGCAATCCAGCGCTATAATTATGAAAAATATTTGGCTCAGCAATCCGATGATTCTTTGACACAGGCCAAGCGAGAATTAAATGCTGGCTTAAAAAAATATCCTCAAGGTAAACAGCGCAAGGAATTTTTAACGAATTTCATCGGCAATCATTATCAAGATTACGCCTTAAATAAGAAGTTTGTTTTTAAAAGCTACCCTTATAAATACGATCCTGAATTTTGGCTCAAAATCATGAACGAGCCAGGCACCGCTAGAATGCAAAACCGACATGTAGAAAAAGCAATGCTCGATCAAGTTGTGAAGACTAACAACAATCGGCTCGACAAGTTCCTGGGCATTTCTTACACACGAGAAACCAACATTTTCAACCTTGAACGTGATTTCACTAGTCAAATTTATTCACTTGGTTGGATCGGCATGCTATTGTTCATCGGACCTTATGTCATTATCCTGCTCTACGCTTTAATCAAGTGGCTAATGAACAAAGAAAAGCGGACTTATTTGATCAGCTCAATGTTGCTTTCAATCGCCTTTATGATTTTCGCAGCATTCTCGTCAGGTAACGTAATGGACTTTTTAACAGCTAGTTTTATTCTAGCTTTCGTTGAAGGCAGCTTGTTAGCTAGCGTAACCAGAAAAGAAAATTAATCATAAAAAAAAGTTAGGTAGTTGCTTGCCTAACTTTTTCTTAGTTTTTAAACATTATTTTTCTTGCTTAATAAAGCTTGAATCTGGCACCCGAATTAAGTAGTACCGAGTTGCTAAATGACCTGCATGCATCCCGATTCCATTTTGCCAATTCCGCTTGTACTTAGCCGTATAAATTGCCACGTAAGCACGTTGATACTTTTTATCCATTTTAGCCAATTCCTTTTTTACATAAGGAATCTTCTCGGCATTCACATCAAGCGCAGTGTTACCATAAGCAATCGAGGCATAGTCACTACCAATCGTGACCTTGCTGCCATCGCGATAAAAAGTATAAGTTTGTGAGCCATATCTCTTCTTAGCAGAATTAATTGTTACATAGCTTGAATTTCCCGCACCTGTACGCATTATCAGTGGCTCATACTTCACGCTTGAAGTAATGCGGTTTGCATCTTCCAGGTCTGGATTGTCCATAAAAGTCTGATTAAACATCCAACCTGCAGCTAATAAAAGTACTACAATTTCCACAATATTAAGAGCCATATTCGGCCAACTAAAGCGTTTATGCTGTTTGATAATCATCTTAATCCGTCTTTGACGGATGTTCTGGACGATGAAAACTAAATAAAGAATGATGGCAACCCAAATTAAGATCCCAATGATATTCCAGCTAAACATATGTCGTCCTCCTTTTTCTCAATTATATGGTAAAAAAAGTAAAATTTGAATAGGATAATAATTGAATACTTAGTTAAATAGTGAGAAGATCTTACTAGTACATTAGATTTATTAGGGAACATTATGGTAGCAATAGCTTTTTATTCAATTACTGGGCAAACGGAACGTTTTATTAAGAAAACTCAACTTTCGGCCCATCAAATCGACGATGCCAACCCTAAGTATGATATGGGAAAATCTTATATCTTAATCGTACCCTCATATCAGGACTTCATGATGGATTCAGTCGTTGATTTTTTAACGTATAAAGATAACAAAAAAAATATTATAGGGATTATCGGTTGTGGCAACCGAAACTTTAACGACCTCTTTGCTCAAACTGCCAAAAAGATCGCGGCAACATTGAAAGTGCCTATTTTGTATCTTTTGGAATTTAGTGGTACTAACCAAGATGTCAAAAATGTACGAAAAATCGTACACGATCTTTCTGCTGGTGAGAGTACTAAGCAAGTCCAAAAGCCTAAGGAATTACGTGGGAATATCAGCTTTTTGAGTGATTTTAGAGATTAAATATGACTGAAAAATATTACAAAGCAATTAACTGGAATGACATGGAGGACCGGGTTGACAAATCTGCTTGGTCCCGCCTGAATGATATTATCTGGGAACCCCGTAATGTTCCAGTTAGAGAAGATAAAAAAGAATTTTTACAATTAGACAAGCCGGTGCAAGATGCCTTGCTTCACGCATTCGGAGCACTATCTTTTTCATCTGGACTCCAAATGAAAAATGGGCTAGAGCAAATTAAGGTAGATGCCATCACACCAGAGGAAGCAGCTGTGCTGAATGCCTTGCAATATTTGGAATCTATTGCCAATAAAGGCTACAGCTACGTTATCAACGAGTTGACGGACTCAAATACAGCAAAAGACGTTATTAACTGGGCTGATGACAATCCTTACCTGCAAAAGAAGATTCGGATTTTGAATAAAATCTACCAAGGCGGGGATGCACTACAAAAGAAGGCAGCTAACGTTATCCTAGAGACAGCTCTCTATCATTCTGGCTTCTACGCTCCGCTTTATTTATTCGGACAAGGCAAAATGGTACGAACAGCTGAAATTGTTAAGTTAGCTTTACGTGGCACTTCATTTGGTGGAATTTATCCTGGTTACAAGTTCCGCTTAGGCTACCAAAAATTAGGTAAAACTGAGCAAGCAGAGCTAAAAGAATGGATCGATAACTTGTACGATGTGCTAATTGATAATGAGAAGAAGCACATTGAGTTAATGTACAAGGGCACTGACTGGATCGATGATGTTACGCACTATCTCTACTACAGTGTCAACAAGGCCTACCTCAACCTAGGTTTTTCAGCCAAGTATCCTGACACTTCTGATTCAATCAACCCTATTATTGAAAAAGGGGTCATCAAGAATGCAGTGCTTGAAGACTTCTTCTTCTACACTAACGATCACTCGCTGACTAAGTTTAAAGAAATTAAATAATTACAAAAGACGCAATCGAAAATTCGGTTGCGTCTTTTTTTACTTCTTAGTAGTTTTCTTGGTTGCCTTTTTAGTAGCGGTTTTCTTTTCTGCTTCCTTTTTTTCAGGCTTCTTATATTCACGTATTGTGGTTAGCTTTTCAATAATTGCCTCCACCAGTTGATCAACAATCTTCGCTGGATCTTGTTCGATCTCTACTTCACTGGCTAATTGATCAATTCTAAAGCCTGAAACATTAACGTATTCAGAGCGCGTTTCAAAGTAAACATTTAAAGGATATTCCTTACCCTCTTCAAAGAAGTTAGCAACTCGTTTGTAATTGCTATAAGGCAAATTGATAATATTTGTCTCCAAGGCAAAAGTAGCCGGCCGCTGACCCGTCACTGCTAGTTGCGTTTGGATCAATGAATTATGCTTAAAAGCAGCGATAACTTCCTTGACCATCTTTTCAGCATACGGCTTGATTTTGCTCTTCGACTTGCTAATGTCGGCATATTTAACTGTTTCAAGATCTTGAATATAATCTTGATTTTCAATTTTTTCGTTGAGATCTTTTAAATTAATTTCCAAAATAAACTTTCCTTTTTCATTGGTTATAATTACAAAATACTACAAAAAAATTTTTTGTCATCCTTTTTAAGGATTCAATTCAGCATTTTTAGCTTTTTATTTGTTAAAATGACACTATGAAAAAGCAAAAATTTGATCTTAAGTATTTATTTTTACTCATTCCCATTACGTTAATTCTCATTATAGGATTGATTTACCTTTTTAACAAAAATAAAATCTATAATGAAATTAATTGGATGACAATGAAGGAAGAACAGCGGCTCAATGTCCCGCTAGAAAATCAACTGCCCGATCTACCCAACGGCTGCGAGGTTACTAGCCTATCAATGTTACTGAATTATTATGACATTAAGGTTAACAAATATGATCTCGCCGATAATATTGCTCATGTTGATTCTTTCACCGACAACGGTAAATATCGCGGCAACCCCAATCAAGGCTTTGTCGGCCATATGTCTGTCGCTAATGCTGGCTGGTGCGTTTATCACGGGCCTTTATTTGACGTTGCACGTAAATATACCAGCCACATAGAAGATGCCTCTGGCAGCAATTTTTTAGCGATTCTCAAGTTAATCTCCGATGGGCATCCCGTGCTGATCATTACCACAACCACTTTTAATCATGTTAACAATATGCAAACATGGGAAACCAATACTGGTAAAGTCAACGTTACACCGTCATCACATGCCTGCGTGATCACGGGATACAACAAGCAAAAGAAGCTTGTCTATGTTAATAATCCTTACGGTATTAAAAACCAACCGGTTAATTGGCATAACTTAGAATTGAGTTATGACCAACAAGGACGCCAGGCACTTTACATCAAATAACAAAAAAGGGCAAGCCACGAAGGCTTGTCCTTTTAACTCAAGGCACATGCTCAAAGCATATGTGGACGTTTAAACTGTTCACATCAGTGCGTCCAACATCAGCACTTCCCGTGCTTGCCACTTAAGGCGGATGTCCTCTATCTCATAAATATACGCATCTCGCGTTCATTAATCGACTCGTCAGTCAGTAATTGTACTATTTTTTATGTTTGATGTACAGTCTAGCGTTTTTGAAATAACGATATTTAAATTTATAAAAAGCTTCAGTACACATAGTCGATAACATGAAACCTAAAGCAATAGCACCAGTAACAATTGCTACTCGTAGAAGCAAATTCTCTCCTTGACTATAATCCCCCACAACTAAAGCACGTACTGCTTGATAAGCAGGCACGCCCGGGACTAACGGTACTAAGGCAGGAATATTAAAGACCGTCACTGGACTTTTTTTAATGCGTGCAAAACACAAGCCCAAAATACCTATCAAAAAGGCGCCAATTAAATTTGAAATCATTCGCCCAAATCCCAAATTAAAGCAAGTCCAATATGCCATCCAGCCCACTGTGCCACTGACTCCTGACAGGTGAAGATCGCGATGAGGTACATTAATAGTTAATGCAAAACCCACCGAAGCTACATAAGAAAAAATGACATTAATAATAATTTCTAACCAAAGTGGCATTTTTATACTCCTATGAATTTAAGTACAAGTGCAACTCCACCGCCTAAAGCTAAAGCGGTTAACACAGCCTCGCACATTCGCATAATCCCTGATAATAAATCTCCCATGAATAGATCTCGCAAAGCATTAGTAATTGCCAAGCCTGGGACTAAAGTCATCAGAGCGCCGATCAAAATATTATCAGTAATCATTTGTGGATTAAAATGATTGAGTAATACTGCCAAGATCCCCATGACCATTGCTGCAATTAGCTCTGATAAAAAACGAATCTTAGTATATTTTTTAAACTCATAATACGACCAAAAACCAACAGCCCCTACTAAGGCAGCACCTGGGAAATCAACCCAGTCGTAATTATCCATAAACAAAACCATCAAGGTAGCAGACAATACAGCAGCTCCCAATACCTGGAGCCACATTGGGAAAGTAGGTGCTTGTGATACTAAAGCAATCTTTTCTTTTAATTCAGAAAGAGTGATTTTTTTAACTGCAAATTGGCGCGACAAGTCATTAACCCGGTCTACTAATTCCAAATTGATGTTGCGATCACGAATTTGTTTCATCTGACTTAGCTTGCCACCATCTAAGCTCATGAAAACACAGGTTGGCGTCGCAAAAACACGCGGATCATCAATTCCGGCATTGCGAGCAATTCTGAGCATTGTATCTTCTACCCGATACATTTCGCTCCCGCCTTCGATCATTAGTCGGCCCGCAGTTAAACAAATATCCATTACTTCTTGATAAAATTGATCATCCCGCTTCTCAGCCATAATTTTAGCCTCAGTTCATCGTTTCAATATCAATAGTTTTATCAACCCAATCGCCGCGGAAGAAGTCACGTTCGTGGCTCACAATAATTACTCCACCTGGGAAATTAACGATCGCTTTGCGCAAAGCATCCTTGGTATCGTTATCCAAGTGGTTAGTCGGTTCATCAAGGAAAAGCAAGTTAGCTGGTTCAAATTGCATCTTGGCTAATTTTACCTTTTCCTGTTCCCCACCAGAAAGTTCCTTAAGTGGACTCATTGCTTGTTGTGCCGTCAAACCCATCCGGGCCAAAGCTTGGCGCAATTCCTTAGGCTTCTTGCGTTCAAATTCTTCTTGTAAATATTGGAGTGGAGTCATATTACTATTAGGCCAGGCTAGATCCTGCTTAAAGTAAGCCAACTTCGCCGTGACTGATAATTCATATGAGCCATAAATTGGCTTTAATTGCCCTAACAATGTCTTAAGCAAGGTAGTCTTACCAATTCCGTTAAAACCAGTAATCGCCACTTTTTCATCCCCACCAACAGAGAAATTGAAGGCTGACTTGACCAAAGCATGGTCGTAACCGATGACCAAATCTTGCGTCTGTAGCAACAAATTAGAAGCAGTCGCAACATATGGGAATTCAAAGCGTGCCTTGCGGTTGTTTTTTGGCGGTGTCAAAACATCCATCCGCGCCAGCTGCTTTTCCCGTGACTTAGCACTCTTAGCACGTGTACCCGCCTTGTTCTTGCGAATATAGGCCTCAGTCTTAGCAATCTTGCGTTGCTGGTTAGCATAAGCCTTCAAGTAGGTCTCACGGTTGGCTGCTTTTTGCCGCAAGGCTTGCTTCAAGGTTCCTGTATAACGGGTAATTGTGCCAAAATCGATATCGATAATGCAGTTAGTGATTCGGCCTAAAAAGTCATAGTCATGGCTGACCACGATAAACGCACCATCAAAATTATTCAAATAATCAACTAACCAATCAATGTGAGAGACATCCAGATAGTTAGTCGGTTCATCTAGTACCAAGACATCTGGACTTTGCAAAAGTAATTTAGCCAAAATAATTTTTGAGCGCTGACCACCAGATAACTTTGAAACATCGTGATCATAGCCTAAATCAGCTAGTCCTAGTCCTGAGGCGACTTGTTCAATTTCAGTATCAATATCATAAAAATTATTTTCTTCTAAGTAAGTTTGTACCTTACCGGCTTTTTCGAGCAAAGCATTATCACCATTTTCAGCGTATTTGGTGTAAAGATCATTTAATTCCTTTTCTTTTTGAAATAAATGATCAAACGCCGTCCGCAAAAAGCTACGAATTGTTACGCCAGGTGCTAATTTGGCATACTGGTCCAAATAACCAACATCAATTTTATTTTGCCAGGTTACTTGTCCATCATCGGGCAAGATTTCACCGGTTAAAATTTTAATCAAGGTTGACTTACCAACACCATTTTGACCAGTAACTCCCATATGGTCTTCTTTGTTAAGCACAAAGTTGGCATCTTCATATAAAGTTTTATCAATAAAACTCTGGCTTAAATCTTTAACAGTTAATAAACTCATTTTTCATCCCTTAATTATTGTTCAGCTGATTCGTGTTCTTTTTCATAATTTTGTAGCGCATCAAGCACACGAGGCCAATAGCGTTTAGGCAAAATTAATTGCAAATGGTCGTGATAAATTGGAAAATCACTGGCCTTCATACCGGTGATTTTAGCCAATTCTTGGTCGGTCAGCTTATATTTATAAACAATGCGCTTAATTTCGACTGAAGCATGTCCTCTGAAATAAGACAAGCCGAAGAAAAAGATGGCAAAAACACCAGCTAGAATAATTGCTAGCTGCAAATTCATTCTAAAGCTGTGCAAGCAAATAAAAAATACGGCAATAAAAGAAATTAGAGCTGAAATTATGCCGTAAATAACTGGAAATATTGATTCTTTTTCTTTCTTTTGCATAATCTTTTCCTTCCTAATTGAGACCTAGTAACTTTACGAACTTAGCAAAAATTGTTAAAGTTTGCAAGATACGACGTTTTCATTATTTTTTACATAAGTTAAGTATACTTAGCAAAAATGAAATTGCACGAAGAAAGAAGAAAAATGAGCCAAGAAAAGCAAAAATACTATTTTTTCCCACTTCGTTTTCAACAACAGGACTTAAAGATTGAACTAGTTTTGCCTCAAATTACGCAAGCTGAGGCACTTTATCAAGCTGTTGTCCGCGATCGAAAGCAATTAGGTCAATGGCTAGCCTGGGCTGATCAAATGCACTCAGCTAACGATGAAGCAAAATTTATTAAGCAAATTCAAACCAAAATGTCCCAGCAGACGATGCTCATGCTCACTATTTTAGTCAATGGCGAACCTAGCGGCATGATCGACTTGCATAAGCTAGTGCCAAATAAAAAAGCCGAGATTGGCTATTGGCTTGCTAGCAAGTATCAAGGCCGCGGCATTGTTACTAAGAGTGTAACGGCGTTATGCCAATATGCCTTTAGTGAATTGAACTTGCAATACATTGATCTGCTCGTTGCCGTTGGCAATGACAAGAGCAGCAATGTCGCAAAGCGTTGCGGTTTTAAATTAATGGGGATTGAGCCAAAATTAATTAATGGTCATGACGGGCAAATTTTCAGATTAATTCGCCGCTAAAACCAACCAGTCAGATCTTTAATAATGAAAAAGATAATTGGAACTAACAATGATGGTAAAAAATTTAGCGTTTTAACATCACGAATCTTCAATAAAGCTAAGCCAGAGCAGGCAATTAAAAAGCCACCAACAATGGAAATCTCAGTTACCAATGGTCCCGTAAAAAAGCTAGCCGACAAAAATTTAGCTACCAGGTAAATACTACCCTGCCAGCAAAATAGCACCGGAGCAACAACGAGCATCCCCCAACCGAAACTAGCGCCAAAAACCATCGAGGTCACAAAATCCAACGTAGCATTAGTAAACAGCATCGTATAGTCGCCTTTAACTGCCGCAATTACCGGCCCCACAATTGATAGTGCTCCAATACAACAAAGCAAAATTTCAGTGGCCAGCCCTTTACCTAAGTTTGATTTACCTGTTTTTTCTACTAAGCGATCAAAATGGCCAGAGATATCCCAAGCCGTGCCGCACAAACCACCAAGTGCTAAGCTAACAATAAATAAAACAGGATAGTGACTCTTGGGCATATTATTAGTAACATTCTCCCAGCCAATACCTAAGGCTGCTAAACCCATTGCAATAAAGAGTACATCTTCAAATCGTTTATTGATTCCTTTTTTCAAAAAACAGCCAATAGTTGTTCCTACTAGTAAAGCTAACGTATTTACAATTGTTCCAATCATCCTTCTCACCTCTTAAGATTATTTTACCGCAGAAAAAAAGTATCCTTGTCGGATACTCTTTCATTTACCAGTGAAAATGCCAACCGCTACTTGAACTGGATGATGAACTTGAACTAGACGAGCTGCCTGTCCCTGTTCCTTCACCATAACCAGAATTAGAACCGCTGGCTGGCTTATCCTGATTTTGATCATAAATCTGATAGTTTGTAAAAACCTGCGGATCATCCCACTTAATGTGATTGTTCTGATCATTCAACTCATTCTGCCGTGTTTCCTCGTTATTAAGCGTTTGGGTCGATAAATTCAAATTCTTGCGAATTCTATCAGAAGTCTTTTGCAATTCCTTAGTTGAAGCAACTTGAATTGAGGCTCCATCAATCCAGGCATCATGACCTTGAATATAGCTACTCTTCATATTTTTCATACAGCCACGATAATTCAACGCCAAGCTTAACATATCGTTGAAGGTCAAATTAGTTTTCACATACTTATTAAAGACATCAACTAGCTTGCGGTAATTGCTGAGCGTATTAACTGACATGGCCTTGTGGGCAATTGCCTCAATTACTTGACGCTGGCGCATCTGGCGACCATAGTCACCACGTGGATCTTCTTTTCTCATCCGCACATAAGCTACAGCATGCCGGCCATTTAAGTGCTGTTTACCCTTGTGGAAATCACACCAGTCATATGAAAAGTCAAACGGCACATTCACGTCAACACCGCCTACCGCATTAACCAAGCTCTTCAATGCCTTCATATTTACTTCAAGATAATAATTGATTGGCACATTAAGCATGGACGAGACCGTCTTCATACTTGATTCATGTCCGCCAATTTCATAAGCAGAGTTCACCCGGAACATAAAGTATTTGTCACCTGGATCGCCTTTAATATCTGCTAAGGTGTCACGTGGAATTGAGGTCATCGTTGCCGAGTTTTTTTGCGGATTAGCCGTGGCTAAAATCATGGTATCCGAATTACCTCGATCATGCCGTCCTTCAATTCCTTGGTCAACTCCCAACACTAAAATTGAAATTGGCTGTCGATTAACAATTTTAGCGGAAGTAGCAGTATTACCGCCATTCTTGCTATCAATCACACTGTGGACAGTAAAGTACATATGTGCGGCCCAAGCTACGCCAAAGCAAACAGCTAATAAAGCTACCACGCCCACTAGCCGAGCCAGAAAGTTCCCTGGCTTCAGCGCTGGCGCGTCTGCCGCAAATGCACGATTACGGTGAAGATTAAGCGATGAACGACGAGCACGATAATCTTCTCTTCGTTTTGGATTTTGGTCCATTCTTTTGATCTTTTCCCTTCGAAATTAATACAAGTTAGTTTATTTGTATCACTTTTCGTCTCTAGATAAAATAAAAATACCGATAATTAATAATAACTTATTTTTTTGCGAAAGATAGCATAACAGGCTAAGATGTATACAAATTGAAATAATTATGGAGGAAAAATATGGCGATACCAAACAGAAATGAAGTCCCAGAAGAACTTAAGTGGGACTTGACCCGAATTTTTAAAAATGATGAAGAATGGGAACAGGCCTATGCAGCTGCCCAAGAAAAAGTCGATCAACTCGGTGAATTAAAAGGCACATTAGCAAAATCTGGCAAGGATTTGTACGAAGGTTTAACCAAGATTTTGGCCGTTAAGCGCGAGGTGGAAAATATTTATGTTTATGCCACCATGTCCAGTGATGTTGATACGGCTAATTCACATTATCTAGGCTACGTCAGCCGAGTGCAAAGCTTAGCTAACCAATTTGAAGCCGCTACTAGTTTTATTAACCCAGAAATCTTGAGCATCCCTAGTGACAAGCTAGCTGAATTTAAGCAAGCTGAACCAAGACTAAAGAATTACGCTCACTACTTGGAAATGATTACTAATAAGCGCCCTCACACCCTGCCAGCTGAACAAGAAAAATTAATCGCTGACGCTGGGGATGCTTTGGGCGTTTCCGAAAATACTTTTAACGTTTTGACCAATTCCGACATGGAATACGGCTACGTCCAAGATGACGATGGCAATATGGAACAATTGTCCGACGGTTTGTACTCATTATTAATTCAATCACAAAACCGTGACGTCAGAAAAGGTGCCTTTGATACGCTCTATGCCACATACGGTCAATTTCAAAATTCGCTAGCTTCAACCTTGTCTGGCGTTGTGAAAAAGCACAACTATAACGCTAAAGCACACAAATATAACTCTGCTCGCCAAGCTGCCTTAGCTGCAAATGGCGTACCTGAAGCAGTTTACGATACTTTAATTAAAGAAGTTGATTCTCACCTTGATCTGCTTCACCGTTATGTTGCGCTACGTAAAAAGATCTTAGGCCTGAAGGATCTGCAAATGTGGGACATGTATGTGCCACTAACTGGAAGACCTTCTCTTTCATACAATTTCGAAGAAGCAAAAGAGACAGCAAAAAAGGCTTTGGCTCCACTTGGTGAAGACTACTTGAAGCATGTTGACTATATTTTTAATAATCGTGTCATCGACCCAATAGAATCTAAAAATAAAGTAACTGGTGCCTACTCCGGTGGTGCTTATGATACCGATCCTTATGAGTTGCTCAACTGGGAAGATAACATCGATTCACTTTATACTTTAGTCCACGAAACTGGTCACTCCGTTCACTCCTGGTACACTCGCAATACTCAACCTTACGTTTACGGCGACTATCCAATCTTTGTGGCTGAAATTGCTTCAACTACTAATGAAAATATTTTGACCGAATATTTCTTAGACCACATTACCGATCCTAAGACGCGGGCCTTTATCTTAAATTACTACCTTGATTCATTTAAAGGTACTTTATTCCGTCAAACTCAATTTGCCGTGTTTGAACAATTCTTGCACGAAGCCGATGCTAAGGGAGAACCACTGACTGCTGACACTTTAGACGACGTTTACGGTCAAATTAATCAGCATTACTACGGAGATAGCGTTGAACCAGGCGGCGACATTGCGCTTGAATGGTCACGAATTCCACACTTCTACTACAATTTCTATGTGTACCAATATGCGACTGGCTTTGCGGCTGCAACGGCTTTGGCAAATAAGGTGGTGCACGGCCGCCAAGCTGACAGGGATGCCTACCTTAGCTTCTTGAAGGCTGGCTCAAGTGATTATCCAACCGAAATCATGAAACGCGCCGGCGTTGATATGACTAAGCCTGATTACTTAGAAGATGCATTCAAGACTTTTGAAAAGCGGTTGAATGAATTTGAAAGCTTGATTGAGAAGTAAATTATCACGCTCATATAAAAATAATCGATATCATTTCGTGAGATTTGATATCGATTTTTTGTTGATGATCTTGATTTATTGCTTGGCATATTTATCGCTCAATATGTATAATACGTATATAAGTATTATAGTGCGAGAAAAGGTGGAAAATATGGCTGAAACTTTATATAAAAAGGTCGTTAAAAATGGTTCTTCCTTAGCTATCAATATCCCAGCTAAGGAAGTAAAAGAGCAAAATCTCAAAGTAGGCGATATTGTTGAAGTAAAAATCAAAAAATCAGACCGTCCTAATTCTGAAAATTTAAAAGAAATAGATGGCTTAATTTCTGATTACTGGGATATGTTAGAGTACTTAAAGGATAAGTAGTCAATGAAGATCAATTATCTAACAGAAAAGGATATTTTAGTAATCAATGCAAGGGTTATTCAAAGAGAAGGTGCAACGGGACAAAAACCTCACGTTAGGGATGCAGAAGCCCTTCATTTTTTAGTTGTTCAACCTAAGCAAACTAGTTTTGGACAAGAATTATATCCGTCTTTTGCTGAAAAAGCTGGGATTTTATTAATTAAATTAGTTAAAAAGCATGTTTTTGAAGATGCAAATAAACGAACTACAGCAATTGCATTCTTACTATTTTTAAGACGAAACTCTTATGAATTAACCTGTGATTGGCAAGATCTAGCAAATCAAATCTTAAAGATCGCTCAAATAGATGACAATGAACTAAATTACCAAGAAATTTACCAATGGATTAACCAAGTAATTCATGAAAATTAAAAAATCGGTATCATTTCACTAGATTTGATACCGATTATTTGTTTTAAGATTGATTTTTATTCTTTAAATTGATCCTGTTAGCCCTGCATCTCGCCATTTATCAGGATTTTCGTCCAACATCAGCTGCAATTTGGTTAATACTTGTGGCAATTTAAAACTATGTGACAACGAGTAATTATTCAGATCTTGCTTCAATTCAAAAATGACTTTATCTAAGTTAACGCCATGTTCTAAATTACTTAATGCATGATTGATTAGCTCTACTGCTGCGCTATCTTCGACAACCTTTTGTTTTACACCGACTAGAAGTGATTTCAACTCTTTTGCGTTTTCCATATCGTTCTCCTATCACGCTCATATAAAAATAATCGGTATCATTTTAGCATATTTGATACCGATTATTTTTATCGATTTTAATTACTTAATTCCAAAAATCTACGATTAATTGTATAAATACAAATTAACATTAAAATTACAATCAGTGTTGCCACCAATACCGTCAATTTAATTTTAGAAGTACCATAATCTGTGCTCAATATCTTAGGTGAAAAGTCCTGTAAAAAGTGTACTACCATACACCAAATTAATCCATTGGACCACACTCTTAGATAACTAAGGAATAACCCCATACCCAATGTAATAATCACTTGACCAACAGTTGAAATTAATGATTGACTAGTTAAATTATTTAAATGATATAAGCCGAACAGAATTGAACATACAATAGATGTCCATAAGATATCATATTTTTCTTTACGAAAAACTAGCAAGAAAGTATTAAATAAAATCCCTCTAAATAAAAATTCCTCACAGATTGCGGGCAATATCGCAGCTAAAGCCGCTACCATTATTTGATACAGAGGCAACTTAAATAATAATATTTTATCTTTTAATGCTCCAAAAACCATTAAGGCCAAAAAGACACAGTAGATGATCATCATTACTTTTGATATTCCTTGCAATTTTAGCCTTTGATTAAAAGTCTTAGTCGTTAAAATAAAATGCTCGGCTACATATGCAAAAGCGACTATAAAGATGATTACAATCAACCACTTGGTTATCATGTTGCCTACAATTAAATGTGGCAACACAAATGAACCTATTAAAAGAATGATTGCAAGTATAAATAGATTTCTGATTGTTTTATTGACTTCAGCCTTATTACTAAATTCTACTTCATCGGCTAATGCCAAGTAATATTTGTTATTCATAGTTGTATTTTCTACCTACTCCTCCGGCCAAAAAAGGTCATCCAATGTCTTATCTAACACCTGACAAATCTTAATACACAAGTTAACTGACGGATTATAATTTCCCTTCTCAATCGCTGAAATTGTCTGTCTTGAAACATCAACCTGCTGCGCCAAATCTTCCTGCGTCATGTCTTTGCCAACACGTGCAGCTTTCATTTTTAAATTTTTCACTCTTTATCACTTTCCTTATCACGATGGAGTTGAAAGAGACTTACCGCACCAATAATCAACCAATAGATCCCCATAATGGTCATTGCACTATTAAAGTCATTAACATATCCCAGAATAAAACAAATACCCATAACAATATCTAACCAACTGTTTGATTTTATATTCTTTTCATTAATTGCAAAATAAGCGCCGTGCAGAATATCATAAACTGACATCACTGCTAATGACAACATAATAATTGAGAAATTAATAGTAATTCCATATCTCATGAAAAAAGGATTTTTCATAAAAAACGTAACGATAATCTCACTAAAAACTAAAACAATGAACCCCCATTTAGCACCTTGCCCACGTACAAGTTTCTGTCTTTCATCATATTTATGCTCATACTTTTTTTGACTACCGAAAGTAACCACTAAGATAAATATAATTACTCCAATAAAAATACCGATTGCAAAAAATTTTAAATCATTCATTTTAAACATCCCTTTCTTTCGATAGTCCAATATTAAAGCTCACTTTCTATAATGTCAAGTTTACTTTACATTGTTTCTAATAAACTTGCTTTTTACATAACCTATTTTGCAACTTATCTTCCAAGTCTAAAAAATAATTTTTTAAATTTCCTTGACTTCTTCTTTTCATCGTCGTATTATAATGACAATTAAATTAATAAAAGCTTAGAAGAGATGAGTAATTACTTAAGACTTCTGCAGAGAGTCGGAGTTGGTGCAAGCCGATGTAGTCGAGAGTAACGAATATGGTCTTGGAGCTATTTTAAAGAGCAAGCTATTAAGTAAGCAATTTACGAGTGACGATCGTTACCCCGTCCGAGTCTTCCCAATCCTGGGAGTACTTAGTAAGGAGTTAGCTGTGAAGCTAGCTTGAATTTGGGTGGTAACACGCTTAGGCGTCCCTAGCATAGAAGTTCTATGCTAAGGGCGCTTTTTATTTTGCTTATTTAATTTTTCAGAAAGGAGCCAGACAATGGATAAACCTATCAAAACTACAAGTTCACAAATCATCATCAGTAAAAAGGCATTCAACCGAATGTGCACTATTGTCTGGTTGATCTTGATCATCATCGGACTTTTCATCGTTAAATAAAACATCGAAGCAAAACTAAGGAGAAAAATTATGACAGAATTACATTACGATATCGTTGGTAGCTTTTTAAGACCTGCAGAATTAAAAAAGGCTCGCGCAGAATTTGAAGAAGGAAAGATTAAGCAAGAAGAATTAACTCATGTTGAAAATACAGAGATCAGAGAATTAGTTCAAAAAGAGATTGATCATGGCCTTAAAATCGTAACTGATGGTGAATTCAGAAGAAGTTATTGGCATCTTGATACCTTCTGGGGCTTTGGGGGTATTAAACACACTAAGCAGGCCCACGGCTATTTCTTCCATGATGAAGAAACTCGTAACGACTCTGCCCAAGTTGAAGGTAAAATCAAATTTACTGGTAAACATCCAGATCTTTCATCATTTGAATACCTGAAAAAAGTTGTCGATGAAACTGGCGCTAACGTAATTCCACGGCAAAGTATTCCAGCTCCCGCACAATTTTACGCAGAACTTGTTCGTGGAGAAGAAAATATTGCCGCGCTTAAAAAGATTTATAGCTCAGAAGAAGATTTACTCACCGATATTTCTAAAGCATACCGAGACTTAATTTTAGCCTTATACGATGCAGGATGTCGCGACATTAAACTCGATGACTGTACTTGGGGTATGATTGTAGATAAGCGCTATTGGAAAAGTCATTTACAAGATGACTTTTCATTAGACGACCTTAAAAGAAAATACTTGAAGCTTAACAATGATGCAATCAAAGATTTGCCAACAGATTTGCGAATATCAACTCATATTTGTCGCGGTAACTATCACTCAACTTGGGCAGCCCAAGGAGGTTATGGTCCAGTAGCGGACTATGTTTTTGCTAAGGAAAATGTTGACGCCTTTTATCTTGAATTTGACAATGAAAGATCCGGCAATTTTGATCCAATTACGCAAATTCCTAACGACAAACTTGTGGTCTTGGGTTTAGTAACCAGTAAGAAAGCGGAATTAGAAGATCCACAAAAATTAATCGCTAGAATTAAAGAAGCAGATGAATTCCACCCACTAAATAATCTCGCTTTAAGCACACAGTGTGGCTTTGCCTCAACTGAAGAAGGCAACACGTTGACCGAAGATGACCAATGGAAAAAGATTAAGTTAGTTGTCGACACCGCCAAGCAAGTTTGGGGCTAAATGGCACCTAACTAGTTAAAATCAAGATAAACAGATTTAAACAAAGGAGAAAAATTCATGGGAAAAGTTGAAAGTTTTGAATTAGATCATACTAAAGTTAAAGCACCTTACGTTCGGTTAATCACCGTTGAAGAAGGCCAAAAAGGCGACAAGATCAGCAACTTCGATTTGCGTTTGGTTCAACCTAATAAGAATGCCATTCCTACTGGCGGCTTGCACACAATTGAACACCTTTTAGCCGGTCTTTTACGCGACCGCATCGACGGCTACATTGATTGTTCACCATTTGGCTGTCGGACTGGCTTCCACCTTCTAGTTTGGGGCACCCCATCACCTACTGAAGTTGCCAAGGCGCTTAAGGAATCATTAGAAGAAATTCGCGACAATATTGAATGGGAAGACGTGCCAGGGACAACGATTGAATCTTGTGGTAATTACCGTGACCACTCATTGTTCTCTGCTAAGCAATGGTCAAGAGATATTTTGGCTGAAGGCATTTCTGATGACCCATTTGAAAGACATGTGGTTGAATAAAATTTAAAGGTTTAACTGAAAAATAGTAAATAATTAAAAAAGCTAGCAATTCATTTTAGTGAACTACTAGCTCTTATTTTTTCACTTATATCATCCCGGCAACTAAGCCAACTATATACAAGAAGACACAGCAAACTATCAAATACAAACCGCCCCACTTCACGGTTTCTTTCAATATTTCACCTTCATCGCCTTCACGGTTAATCGAACCAGTCGCTACTGCAATATTCTGCGGTGAAAGCATCCCTGCCGTGGCCCCTGTCATGTTCGAGGCTACAACCCAGTACTTACTTACGCCTAAGTCCGTTGCTGCAGTATACTGCAAATTACCAAATAAAACATTAGCTGATGTAGCAGATCCTGTTAAAAATGTTCCTAGCGCACCAATCAGCGGTGCAAACAATGGATAAACCGGTCCCAGCAGGCTAACCAGCGCTACGGCTAAGGCATTCGTCATACCAGCATAAACCATTACTTTAGCTAAGCCCACAATCGCACAAACCGTAATCGTCGTTTTCCACACGCTCTTAATTGATTGCCCCAAAATCTGTATCATTTTCTTCAAACTGATTCCCTGAATAGTGCCACCAATTAATGTAGCTACAAAAATTAATGTTCCAGGGGAAGATAGCCAACTAATTGACAATGTATTTGGGTTCTTTCCTGTATAAACAACAAGATTAGTGGTTACTTTATTAAGTACATCATTGACAGCTGGAACTAATGAAGAAGCAAAGATCACAAAGATAAAGACCAAAATAAATGGTGAACACGCCTTGAGCATTTCCTTAGCATTTGGGCGTAAAACATCTGGCTCTTCTTCATCATCATGCCATCTAGTTAATAAGACTGTAATCGCAATTGAACACAATGAGCCGACAATTGCAGGCATTTCTGCCCCTACAAATTTTGCAGCTATTACCTGGGGAATAGCCATTCCCAGTCCTGACATCAATGTAATAAAGCCTACACCTTTAATTGCCTTAATGCTGCCTTCAGTCAAGATAACTAAAATAAATGGTACCAGTATTACCAAAATAGATAATTGCAATGTCACGATGAAGGATAGTTTTTCTTGATGTAGACCCGTCACTTCAGCTAAAGTTAAAACTGGTAATCCAATTGCACCAAAAGCCGTCGCAGTTGTATTAGCAATCAAACTAATGACTGACGCGCGAATCGGATCCAAGCCAAAGGCAATCAATATTCCTGCCGCAATTGCTACCGCAGTCCCAAAGCCAGCGATTGATTCTAAAAAGCCACCAAATCCCCAAGCAATAATCAAAACAATAATCCGCTTATCGGTTGAAATCGTCGCCAGCATATTTTGAATAGTTTCCATACCGCCAGATTCTGTAGTAACGTTATATGCAAACAAAGCCATGACAATAACAAACATAATCGGCCAAATGCCCATGATAATGCCTTCTAGCGCCCCACTTGCCGTATCTAGCACCGGTAATTTAAAACTAAAGACTGCTAACACCATCGTCAAAATTAAGCCAATGACACAAGCGCGTGCAGCTGGCATTCGCATAACTCCCAGCGAAATAATCAACCAAACGATCGGCAACAATGCGATCGCAAATCTAATCCACATCAAAATCCTCCATCATCAAAAGTGTTGTACTATATTATTTAATCATGATTTGGGTAAAAAGTTAAAATAAGACACAAAATTTTAGTTAAAATTACAATTTTCACAAATTTCACTTGCAAGTTTAACCAACAAACTATATAACAATTAATGGAAAGTAAAATTTCTCACATCATGTTTGAACTACTCCGTGGAATAGAGTAGTTCTTTTTTTGCGTAAAAAAATAGCCAGACCGAATTCAGCCTGACTTCTGTTTTTTTTTAGCGATGTTTAATTACGTGAATACCATAAGCGATTAAGTAAATTACCACTTCGATCGTTGCAATAAAGAAAGTTACCGGCCAGTTGGTGATAAAGCCGAGATACAGTCCAGCCCACACGCCAACTAAAGCGAAAAACACGGACCAACTGATCATTGCTGGTATTGTTTTACCAATATAGCGCGCCGTTGAAGATGGCAATGTTAATAGAATGAAGACTAGCAATGAACCAACAATCTGGGCACCGATAGCAACTGACATAGCCAAGGCTACCAAGAAAGCAATACCAACCCAGCCAGTATGTACACCATGTGCAACGGCACCGATATGGTCAAATGAGTCAAAATTCAAGCTTCGAGCTACCAAAATAATTAATAGTAAAACTAGAATTGACAAAACCACTAGCTGAATCACGCCTTGTTTATCAACACCGATGATACTACCAAACAGAATATTAGTAGCGTAACGGCTATTTGATCCAGAAATGGCTAAGAACAGCACACCTAGCCCAATAAACAGAGCTGAGATCGCACTAACTGACGATTCTTTTTGATCGCTGTGCAAGGACAATTCTCCTACTCCAATTGAACCGAGCAAGGTAAATAGTAGCATCCCCCATAACGGTGCAATGCCGATAAAGACGGCAAAAGCTGCTCCAGCAAAGCCGATTTCTGACAGTGTGTGAGCTAAAAAAGCATAACTCCGTGCTACTACATATACACCGACCACGCCACAGGTAATCGCAATGAATGTACTAGCTAAGAAGGCATAACGCATAAATTCGTATTGAAACATTATTCGAAATCCTCCTTAAATTTATCCATCTTTCCTTGCCTGATCGTTCCCTTATTTAAATATAGATAATCAGTCATATACTTTTTAGCTAAAGGAATATCATGAGTGACAAACAAAACGGTAATTTTGTGTTCACGATTCAGGTGCTTGATTAATCCCATCAATTCTTCCTTAGCAGCCGGATCTAGGCTAGCTGTTGCTTCATCTAAGATGATCATATTGGGATGATCAAGTAGAGCCTGAGCCAGGTATGCCCGTTGTTTTTGTCCACCGGAGGCTTCACCCATGCGGGTATTTTGAATTTGACTCAAATGTGTTTCTGCCAATTGATGGTCGATCTGCTCTCTCACCTTTTTAGTTTTAAATAAAGGAGCGTTCAAGCCAATAAAGGCGCGAATTGATAAAGGATATTCCGCATCGATATTGCGAAATTGAGGCACATAACCTAGTCTGACATTCTTATCAAACTTAAAGTTGCCCCCAGTCGGCTTTAGCATCCCCATCAAAATCTTAATTAAAGTAGTCTTCCCCGTTCCATTTGGTCCAAGTAGTGCCGTCATCGACCCAGCTTCAAGTTCAAAATTTAAATCTTGAAAAACAGTCTTGGTATCAAATTTCATCGAGAGATTATTTACTTCTAAAATCACTCATCACACCCCCTGCTTGACTAAAATTTATTTTTCCATCTTAGCCAAATTTTGGTAGTTTTCCTTCATCCAAGCTAAGTAAGTAGTATGGTTAGGAATTGTTTCGCGTACATTCAACACTGGAATATTATTTTCCTTAGCCAATTTTACAAATGACTTCACAGTTGAGCTGCTTGCTTGCGTATTATTAACAAAGAAAGCGATCTTCTTTGCTCTAATTTCATCATTCATCTTGTTGATCATCTTTGGACTTGGGTCAGTTCCATTTTCGATGGCTTCTTCAAAGTCCTTGTCACCAATCTTGTAGCCTGCTTCTTTCAAAGCATAATCAAAGACTGGCTCACTAACAAAGACCGGCTTACTATTTTTCTTGTCAGTCTTTACAAGTTGCTTAATTTGCGCAACTTTAGCTAGGTACTTTTCACCATTAGCCTTAAAGTAAGCTGCATGCTTCTTGTCGAGCTTAGACAAGCGTTTAACTAAATAATCAACATATTTAGTTGGCATACTTAAATTGTACCAAATATGAGGATTATCGCCCCTCTTCAAGCCCATCAGGTCTTCACCAACTAAGACCGGCTTTTTATTGACTGAACTAGCTAACTTATTCATCCAAGAATCGTAGCCTAAGCCGTTAGCCACAATAATATTAGCCTTAGTCAACTCCTTGGCATCGGCAGTAGTTGGTTCAAAGTCATGGGGATCGGTGCTGCTATTATTAATAATCGCCTTAGCGCTACCGTATTTACCTACAATATTCTTAGCGATATCGGAATAAACATTTGTGGTCGTTACTATGTTAATCTTATCTGAATCGCTAGCTGACTTCTTATTTGAGCATGCCGAAACAACTAAAGCCAGCACACTAACTAATCCTAAAATAGACATCAACTTGGTAATTTTAGATTTGAAATTTTGCATAAAAATCCTCCTTGTGCAAAATAAAAAAGCATTTAAGTTAGAAAATTCAGCATAAATTCTAACTAAAAGTTAGAATAATCTAGTTAATTACATATGTCAACATATTTTTGCATAGACAAATAGCACCAGTCTTCCATAAGCCTGATGCTATCAATAATTTAAGTCATAAAATTTTGCTGAATTTTATTAAATGCTTTGTTCTAAAATTACATTATTATATAAACATATTTTTATATAATTGTCAAACTAAATTAAAATTCTTCCTTCACGTGCTGACGCAAAACATCTAAGATTTTAATCACATGCTTATCTTCTAAGCTATAATAGCGCTCCTGCCTAACCCGCTCGCTCTTAACTAGCTTAGCCTCTTCCAAAATACGCAAGTGACGCGAAATAGCTGGCTGACTAACATCAAACTGCTTAACTAAATTATTAACACTACTTTTTTGATTATCATTTAAATAATATAGGATTTGAATTCGAATCGGATGATTCAACGCTCTAGTAATCCGAATAATTTGCTCGTCCAATTTCTTCACCCATTCATACTTTTTAATTTATTATAGCTTAAATTTAGGTATAAAAAAACGCTACCCTTCGGGTAGCGCAAAACATAACAGAGTATCTTGATTTAAGTAGAGATCATCAAGATATTTATATTATAATACGTTTTTGCCAAAATGTATTGTTTTTTGATTAATAACCAGAATTATTTAATAATACTAATATTCGATATTACTTATAGTATTATTCGTTTGGGTCTTCTTTGACATTCTTCTTCCAGAAACTCATGATTAAACCAGCAACGATTGAACCAATAATAGTAGCTAGGAAGTAGAATAAGATGTGGCTTGGACCACCGATGTTACCAGCAAGTGGTGATACCCAAAGACCACCGTGAGGAGCTGGGACACCAACGTGCCATAAACCAACTAAAGCACCACCAACAGCTGAACCAATGATACATGATGGAATTACACGACCTGGGTCAGCAGCAGCAAATGGAATAGCACCTTCAGTAATGAATGAGAAGCCTAATACCCAGTTAGAAACACCGGCACGACGTTCTTCTACAGTGTACTTGTTCTTGAAGAATGTAGTACCAATTGCAGTAGCAAATGGTGGAACCATACCACCCACCATTACAGCAGCCATCAAGATAGCAGCAGTAGCTGAGTGAGGGTCGTTAGCAAATGCACCTGAAGCGAAGACATAAGCAGCCTTGTTGAAAGGACCACCCATATCGATTGACATCATTCCGGCAAGGATAGTGGTCAAAAGTACCAAGTTACCAGTACCCATTCCGTTCAAGAAATGAGTAATAGCAAAGTTAATGCCACTAAAGATTGGGTTAATGATGTAGAACATAATTGCTGCAATAAAGAGCAATCCTAAAATTGGATAGAACAGCATTGGCTTCATACCTTCAACAGAACGAGGTAATTTAGCAAATACTTTCTTCAAACCAACCATCAAGTAACCAGCAATAAAACCAGCAGCAATACCGCCTAAGAAGCCGGCTGGTGAAGTTGCGTGAGCTTGAACGTTAACTTGGAATTGACCGTTAACAATAGAGGCCATGTAACCACCAACAAAACCTGGCATTAAGGCTGGCAAATCACCGATTGATTCAGCGATATAGGCTGCCAAAACTGGAACCATGAAGGCAAATGCCAAGTTACCAGCATTGTTTAAAAAGATGAAAGCAGGAGTCTTAGCTCCACCCATGTAGTTTTCTACGATGAATGAGATGGCCATTAAGATACCACCACCAATAACGAATGGAAGCATGTGACTAATACCATTCATCAAGTTCTTGTAGATACCTGCCCACAAACCTGGCTTCTCAGTTGATGAAGATTCAGTTGACTTGTCTTGAGCACTTGCACGGTAAACATCAGCCTTACCACCCATAATGTCATCAATCAATTCGCCTGGCTTGTTAATTCCATCAACAACAGGACGGTTAACTAAGTGCTTGCCGTCAAAACGTGGCATATCAACTTTCTTATCAGAAGCGATAATAACACCTTTAGCACGCTTGATTTCATCAGGAGTCAACTTATCCTTAACCCCTTCTGAACCGTTAGTTTCAATTCTAACTTCGATGCCGCGCTTCTTACCTTCCTTAATCAAGGCTTCTTGAGCCATGTAAGTGTGGGCAATACCGTTAATACATGCAGTAACACCAACAATCAATGGCTTGTTGTCGTCATCACTTGTACCTTGAGCCTTAGCAGCTTCCTTAGCCTTCTTAGCTTCAGCTGCCTTCTTGTCTTCTTCGTCTTTTTTAGCTTCAGCCTTTTCAAAAAGATCGATAACTTCTTCAGGAGTCTTAGTATTCTTCAAAGCTTCAACTAAATCAGGATCAATTAACAAACCTGAAAGTTTTGCTAATGCTTGAAGGTGAGTATTGTCAGCACCATCTGGTGCAGTAATCATGAAGAATAAGTGAACTGGTTGACCATCAAGTGAATTATAGTCAATTCCTTCCTTACTCTTGGCGAATAATACGCGTGCCTTGTTAATAGATTTGTTACGTGCGTGAGGCATCGCAATTCCGCCACCAATACCAGTAGTTGATTCGTTTTCACGTGCCCAGATTGACTTAATAAAAGCATCTTCGTCGTTAACGATATCAGTTGCTACTTCAAGGTCAGCCATTTCTTTAATGGCATCTTCTTTGTTCTTAGCCTTAAGCTCCATAATCATGGAGTCAGGGCTTAAAATATCCTTGATTCTCATATTTTTCCCCTCGTTTTTTATTAAGAAATTTGCTCAACTTTGATTTGTGGAAGAACAGCATCAATTTGGCTCTTAACTGCAATGTCCTTAGTAAAGGCAGTAGCAGCACCACAAGCCATTCCAATTCTGAAGCCTTCCTTAGGATCTTGGGTCTTGTAGTAAGTACCAACGAAGCCGGCAATCATTGAATCACCTGCACCAACTGAGTTAACAGCAATACCAACAGCACCCTTAGCATGGTAAACATGATCCTTGGTAAGAAGGAAACCACCTTCACCAGCCATAGAAACCATCACATTTTGAGCACCCTTATCTAAAAGCTTTTGTGCGTATTCAAGCATCACATCACTTGAATCAAAAGTTACGCCAAACAAGTCTGCTAATTCATGGTGGTTAGGCTTAATTACTAGTGGCTTATATGCCAAAGTATCAAGTAAAGCTTGTCCAGTAGTATCAACAACAAATTCTGCACCTGCTTCTTTAATAGTAGGAAGCAATGATTGATAGAAATCAGTTGGAAGGCTTGGAGTAAGAGAACCGCTCATTACTACAATGTCGCCCTTCTTTAAATCGTTTAAACGATCCTTAAAAGCAGTGATTTCTTGGTCGGTAATGTTAGGACCAGCCGCGTTAATTTCAGTTTCCTTTTCAGCGTGGATCTTAACATTCACACGAGTGTTATCTGAAATAGTAACGAAGTCACTTTCAATTCTCTTTTGATTCAATTGACGAACCAATTCCTTACCAGTGAAGCCACCTACGAAGCCCCATGCCGTATTATCAACATTTAATTGGTTAAGGATTTGAGAAACGTTAATTCCCTTGCCCCCTGCTAAAAATGAATCATTGTTAGTTCTGTTAACTTCTCCGCGGTTAACTTTTTCTAACTGAAGAACATAGTCAAGCGCTGGATTAACAGTTACTGTATAAATCATCCTATTTTGCCTCCTCTAATTCAATACCGACTGGTAATGACCGTTTTTGACCTGGTTTTAGTTGATCAGTTACCACAATCACGTCACTTGTATTGGCAAACACAGCAAAGTTACGCTCACCGATTTTACTATTATCAGTTAATACATAAGCGTGTCTTGCCTGTTTGATTTCGGCTGCCTTAACCGCAGCTTCCTCTGGATCAGGTGTAGTTAGATTGCCATTTTTTTCAATTCCATTAGCACCAACGAAGCTAGCTGAAAAATTCATTGCCTTAATCTGACTTAAGGCCGTCTGACCTATAACAGCATGCGTATCGTCCTTAACTTCACCGCCAATTAGAATTGTGTTAATTCCGTGATTTAAACTGCATAAAGCAGTCTCTACACCATTAGTAATAATCTTGACGTTAGCAACCTCTGCTAAAAATGGTACCATCTCATAAGTTGTTGTTCCTGCATCAATGAAGACATTGTCACCTGGACGAACAAAATTCTGCACGGCATATCTAGCAATAGTGATTTTTGCGTCATGATTCAAACTGAAGCGAACGTTTTGTGATACATCACGAGAAAAATGTTTAACTGATTGGGCACCGCCATGAACACGCTTAAGGATCCCATTTTTTTCCATCTGAATTAGATCTCGACGGATAGTTGATTCAGATGTTGCGGTTAAGTCACATAATTCACTTACGCGACATAACTCGTGTTGATTAACATAGTCTTCGATTAAGCTTTGGCGCTCCTGAGTCAGCATCATTTCTCACCTCGATAAATATTGTATTCGCTTTCTCCTCCAAAATCAATCATTTTTCTTCAAAAAATGTCATTTTTATTTATTATCGTTCAATAAAATTCATTTATATGCAAAAAAGATGCCGTTTTTTGATTGAAACGACATCTTTTCTTCGTCATTTGGAATTATTCTTAGTCGTTTTACCCTATTTGACTAAGAATCCGTAAAGATGACTAAGAAAGAGAACCAAAGATCTATTAACCTTGCAAAAGCAAAACACGCTGAATCATTATTGATTCAGCGCGTTTTACTATTAAATATATTTTGTCTAGCCTCTCAAGCTACGCTTAAAGTTTTGCCATGGGCCGACATCATCTGTTTGCAAAATCAAGTTTGGATAGATTTTTCTAATCCAGATAAATGACGCTACTGTAGCGGCTAAAGCAATTAAAGCAGAGATAGCTGCCTCTAAATTAGTTGCGTTACCCATAATTACTCTAGCTGGCATTACAAATGATGATAGAAACGGGATGTACGATAATACTTTAGCAAAAATCGTATCCCCACCTGATTGCATATTGACTGTGAACAAGAACCCGATCAACATCAATGTAGATAGTGGTCCCACCGCTTTGTTGGCATTCTCGCTTTTAGCAACCAAAGCGCCACAGAAAGCTGCAAAGATAATAAACAATACCAAGCCGATTATCGTAAACACCAATCCCCAAGAAGCCAGATTGCCAATTGCTTGATCAATCATCGGCTTATACTGTCTAAATAAATCGCTAAAGCCATCGATGTATGGGGCCGCGCAATAAACTGCCACAAAACCAACAACATAAATTAACACTTGGGTAATAATTTCACCAAAAATACCTAAAATCTTCCCAGTGAAATAATCGCCACCTGGCATACTCGAAAAGATCACCTCCATGATCTTGGTACCCTTTTCCGTAGCGATATCTTGTGCTGTTACTTGCGTATAAGTGATCACAAGCATGTACAAGATAATCAGCAAAACCCAGAAGGAAATTTGCTTAACAGGATCATTGTCAAAGCTCTTCTTCTCAACATGCTTAACTTGTTGCTTAAATTGCGCCCGCGTAGCTAAAGACTGAGTCTGTTTTGTCGTTAGCTTGGCCTTACTTAAATTCAATTGTTGCTGGGCGGTGTTTAGGCTCGTTAGCAGCTCTGATTTTAGATCACTGTCCATTTTTTCATCACTATAGTAAGTTGCAGCTAATTGATTATTCTTTTGTTCAATTAAAACATAGCCATCGATATCTTCATCTTTATACGCCTTTTTAGCCTTAGCTTCAGTGCTATAGTTGTCAAAGTCTTCTGACTTTTTAATTGCTTGCTTTAAGGCAGAATTAGAAGTAACTACCCCGACATAGTTGTCATCACTACCGCCAGCTGATACCATTCCGATAACAAATGAAAAGAAGACGAGCAGAAACGGTGCTAAAATCATCAACAAATATGACCAAGTTTTCACTTCTCTACGGTAGGTTTCTTTAGCGACAAGCCAGATCTTATTCATGACGAGCACCTGCTTTCATCTTGAAAATTTCGTCTAAAGTTGGAGGTTCCTGGTCAAAAGTCTGGATATATTGACCGGCCGAAAGTTGGTTAAAAATATCCTTACCATATTTTTCGTCTGCAAGAATAAGCAGCTTCATTCCATTGTTTTGCAAAATTACATCTTTTACACCTGGCAAGGCTGATAATTCAGCAGCACTTTTGTCTGTCCTGACAAAAATTCGAGTTAAACCAAAGCTGTTCTTAATTTCATTTACTGGGCCATTCAAGACGATATGCCCATCATTGATCATTACGACGTCATCGCACAATTCTTCCACGTTACGCATATCATGATCAGAAAAAATGATTGTAGCGCCTTTTCTTTTTTCTTCCAAAATCAGCTGCTTCAGTAGATCGACATTAACAGGATCTAGTCCACTGAATGGTTCATCTAAAATAATCAATTTAGGTTGATGAATTAAAGTCGCAATCATCTGTACTTTTTGTTGGTTACCTTTAGACAAAGACTTAATCTTATCCATGGGGATCCCTTTAACAGCCAAACGTGATAACCAATCAGGTAATTCTTCTTTTACCTTTTTAGCCGGCATCCCTTTAAGGCTAGCTAAAAACACTACCTGATCTTCAATGGTTAACTTAGGCATCAAACTTCGCTCTTCAGGCAGATAGCCAATATTGTCATAATCTTTAGCGTTGAAAGAATGTCCATCAATACTAATCTGACCGTCATAATCAACGAATTTCAAAATACTATGAAAGATCGTCGACTTACCCGACCCATTTTTACCAACCAGTCCAAGAATACGCCCATCTGACACATTGAAGCTAACATCAAACAAAACCTGTGTTGACCCGAAGCTTTTATTTAGGTGTTCTATTTTTAACATAATTTTTCCTCAACTTTTCTATGTTATTGATCGAATATCTAAGAATAATTATCGCCAAAGAATGCAAGCACATCCAAAATATTCAGCAGTGCTTGCCGCCAATATACTTGCCAAAAATGAGGATATACCTTAGTAGATTTTCTGGTAAATTTTATCAGTTGATAACCATCTGATGTTTTGTTCCGCATTACCTGGGGAATAGTAACTAACCAACATAGTGCAATTACTATAACAATTATCATAATTATAGAAATAACAGTATTTTTCATGGCATTCATTTCTTTTTAACTTCTGCTATGGGAATTATGTGGTACATATACTAATAATTGTCGCTATCATTTTCTGCTTTAAGCTTAAAATATCTGATAATTGTATAGCCTACCCAGATCAACAAGATAACAATAGCGGTACATAATTTTCAAGTTGTACCATTACCAGTAATACTAAAAATTGCGACAATTAGTGCAATAACAGAAAAAATCGCAGCTCCAGTAAATTTTTTTAGCTTTTTCCAACATTATCTATCCCCTCGGCTTTTTATCTAATGGTTATTAGACCTAGAAGTACACCGTCAAAGAACTGCCATAAAGTATCGGTTGAAAAAATTGTTTTTACAATATCAACTGACCCCCAATTGGTTACTAAAGTAATCACTACACCAGCAGCAGCAACCACTACTCCTGTACCAATAACTTGAGGGGCAAGTTTCAACACTTTCTTCTGCCATGGAATCTTTGATGCGACCGTTTTATTAAGGACTAAGCTTGCGGACATGATGCCACCAAACATTAGACCGAAAGCCAATCCAGCTCCCATCGACATAATAATTTGAAAAGGTTGAGGCGAACCAGCGGTCTTAACATACATCATCACAAGAGCTAATATTGGTCCAACAAATGCTCCAATTCCCATACCTTCAATAATTCGTTTGTTTTCACGAGCAAATTTTTCATTATTCATTGTTCTTACCTCAAGGAAATTTTCAGCTAATTAAACAAATCCGAAAACTTAGTCGGAATGTTGTTGTTCTTGGCGAAGTATTTCTTGAATGCATCCCCAAAACTTAATTGATCTTTTTCTCTATTTTCAAGCAAATCATGAACAGCTAATAATGCTGTAACGGCATAATTAACAGCTAAAACAATCAGTAAGCCGAGCACAATATAAATTAAGTACAGCATTTTTCTTTCCTCCAATTCAGCGATTATCTCCCAGGAAATAATCTTTTATCCTTTTAAATTAATCATATCCCTATCATTCATGTAAAAGGTAAAACCGTCCAATTCTGTCATTTTTTGGACTGATTTTGCATTTTATTCTTCATCTTTTTTATAAACTAATAAATCCCCTGGTTGACAATCCAAGACTTCACAGATCTTGCTCAACGTGTCGAAGCGAACGCCATGCGCCTTTCCTGTCTTTAGGATTGACAGGTTAGCCGGCGTGATACCAACCTTCTCTGCCAGCTCCTTTGAAGACATCTTTCGCTTCAAGAGCATAAAATCTAGTGTCACTTCAATCATCCATACCAACCTTTCTAAATAATCGAATCTGCATCTTCTTGAACTTTCATTCCATATTTGAATACCAAGTAGACTACGTATAGTACTGCTAGGAAAAGCAAGCCGGTTGTCACACCACTTGGATAAAGTACATTATTCGCATATTTAATGAACCAAGCGCGGTGAGTCATGAGCATAATGAAATCTATTATTGAAATGATGGTATATCCAGCAACTGAAATTAGTAACTTCTTGAGTAAATTCAAATTACTATCAGCAAAGTAAACTTCTTGCTTGATATTCTTAACAATTAATCTGGCATATCGACAGATTAAAAAGGCCGCAATGCTCATAAGGATCATTAACAGCAACATAACTATTAATACTCCAACATAGCTATCAACTGATACGCCTTTTACATACATACTACTTTCAAATCCAGCACGAAAATCTGGATTTTTTATGCCAAATAATATAACACCGCCCATAACGATCCACATAATTATTCCTATTACACAGATTATCTGGTAGATCCAAGCAAAAACTGTCAATAAATTCAAAATAAACTTTTTCATTTTTCTATCCTCTCAAAATATAGATGATTCTGTATATAGCACTGCCAATTACACCCGTTACTCCAATTACTAATAATGTAATTCTAAGAACACTCCACGTTCCGCCAAAGTTAGCAAACACTAAGATTGTCATTATTATCAGCATTCCAACAATTGAGCCTACCTGTCTTTTCTGGAAGCATATCTATCCCTCTCTTCCATGAAACTATCTATCTATCTCTTTCTTATTCCTTTTTATAATTATTGTATTACGATAATTTATAATTGCAATACAGAAATAAAATATTTTTTTGGGATAATAAAGAAATACCAAGTTAGTCGTTAAACTAACTTGGTATTCTGCTTTATCTTAAAAGCTACTGCTTTTTACTTTTCTTCTTATAGTAAGAGTTCATGAAAAAATTCATAAAGATAACAAAGGCTACACTTTCAACTATATTCCAAAATACTGTTCCCAAGTTCAATGTTTTGTACTGAAAATAGTCGCATACCAATCCTATTAACAGAGCCAAAACACCAGCGATGATACTTCTGTTTCTAACTTGGCGCTCGGTTAAAATTTTATTTTTCATAATTTTTACCTCATTATTATCATATCGAAAAATAGGAAATCTATTAACCGAATTTTCTATTTTTTAATATTATCTATGTTTATGTTTTTTATGTCTATTTTGTTTGGCGAAATCTTTAACAGCGCCTTCTACACATCCTTTTTATCATACCACTTCCGCTAGGGAGCGCATCAATGAAACCCGATAAACATGATGCACCTACACCAAGCCAGTTAGTGCCACCACTTACTTTTTCTAATTCTTTATAATTCCTGAATTGTCAAATTAAGTGCAACAGTTAGGCTATGAAGGAACGTATTGCTTGAAGAGTTCCTCTGCTGTGTAATATTGGAGGATTCGACGATGTTTGCGGTTAATGGCATCAGTTGCCTGTTGAACATAAGCAGCTGACTTATCTTTCATGCTTTTGCCCTTAGGGAAGAATTGACGCAGAAGTCCATTGCAGTTCTCATTTGTGCCTCTTTCCCAAGGAGAATATGGATGAGCAAAGTAGATCTGACATCCTTTGATTTTGGTCATATCCACAAACTCAGAACCATTGTCAAACGTAATTGATTTAAACCAATTAGGATGTCTGTCAATCTCCTTTTGAAGCAGTCTTTGACAAGTACTGGCCCGATAGTCAGGAATTTTGATAACAACCTCAAAACGAGTGGTTCTTTCAGTCAGCGTCATTAAGGCAGGTTGATTTTTACGTCTGACGCTTTTAACCAAATCGCCTTCCCAGTGCAGGGGAACTTTTCTGTTTTCAACTTCTTTAGGCCGCTGTTCAATCGAATTGCCAAGATTCTTTTTATGCGGAGCATGGCCACCATGACTATGATGGCGTTTGTTTCTGCGTCTTTTAAGCTTCATTGGCAGGTCGATATTGCTTATATCCAGCAATCCTTGATCAATATAACGATAGACAGTGGGCGTGCTAGGACATGGATAATTTGGCATAATCCTGTGAAATTCACCAACGAATTCATCAATGCTGGTGGCATCAAATTTGGCTTTAAAGCGTCTGCTTAGCATTCTGAAAAAGACGGCATAGTGTTGCAGTGGATTACGCTTATAGCAGTTTCTGCGGCGCTTTTCATGATAAATTTGTGCAGTATCAGCGTAATAGTGCTCATACAAGACATAGCTGCTGTCTCTTTGCAGGACACTGCCTCGTCTAATTTCACGGCTGATAGTTGATTTATGACAGCCTACTTCTTGAGCGATAGCAGTGCAGGAGGTTATGCCAGAATCAAGCAGAGCTTGAATTTGTCCACGTTGTTCGCTGTTCAATTGATGATAATGCTTGGAAATGCTAGAATTTGAGTTGGTCATGAAGATCTTCCTTTCTTGATTTTTGGTCACTTCAAGTTTAGGTCTTCATGGCCTTTTTGTTTAACAATTAGTGTTGCACTTCAATTTTAAATCCGGGATTTTTTTAATTTTAATAAATCTGAAATATTTCAAAACAACTATATATTTATCTACGTTATTAAGGCCATAGTAATATAAAAGCATATGTAACAACATCAATTATATTTAATAGAAAAGCTGTCGTAAAAGATTCAACTCTCACTGTTTCTGTGCATAATTTCCTTTTATTATCTTCTATCTTCATAACGTGATGTCTGTATGTATATTGACCATTACTTTTATTTTTTATTGTTTTTACCAATGCAATTAATACGATAGAAATGATTAAAGTTACAGCAATTAATATTATAGCATTCATTTTTTAATATACCTTTTGAGGCTGTGGACCTAAACCACAATAAAGAACACTCGCTTTAGCTAGACCCCAAGCTGCACCAAATGCACTGCCTCTCATCAACCCTATTCCGAATCCAGTTGTTAATCCTGATAAACACTTCATTCCTTTACTTGGATGGAACCCTTTACTATGTGTTCCACCAACTACAGTAGTCAATTCTTCTTCATTCAAAACTTCAACTTTACTCATTTTTATTACCTCCTATAATGAGTAATCAAGAGAAATTCATCTCTTATTTCTTTCTACATTATTACAGTACCATGAATGAATTCATTTTTGAGATACATGACTGATTTAACGTTTTCTCAGACCAATTTTGCATTTGCATCCCCAATTCAGCACTTTTTCAACTATCTCTTTTTGAGACGCTAAGACTTTTACATGTGAAATCTAAAAAATACCGAATCGTCATTTTTTAGACTGATTCGGTATTTGATATATTACTTAATCCAAGCAATTATAGCTTGAGAAAAATAACTGATGCCTAATCCCAAGATAAGGATACTAAAGATAAAGCCACTGCCAATTCCCATTAATATAAAACCATTATCCGTACCCTTTTTTTGAATATTATGTAACCAATGTTTAGCTGAAATAAAAGTCCAGATACCTCCAATTATCAATAGAATTCCTATTATTAGGAAAATAATCGTCTTCATAATTTTGCTCCGCATATCTTATAAAATAATTTTCTTTCAAGATTTAATCTTCATTTCTTATTTTTCCGATGATAAAGATTGAATGCTTCACCTAAGAAATAAACTGGTATAAAAATACCAACTGCAATGGTAGCAAGATTAGAATAACCTATTGAATTATTATTTGTAACATAAGCCGAAGCCATTACCAATGGTAAAAGAACTCCTAGAGAATCACTTTCAAAGTTCGTTTTCTTTTTTATACTTAAAATTATCCACAGTATTAATCCTATAAAAGATGCTATCAATGGAATATACGAAAATAAAATATACATTGGTCCTAACCCTATTGTCTTCTGCATGCTATGCGAAAAACAAAATATAATGCAAGCCCACAAATGATTCCTACAACTAAATATATTCCAATCAGCAATGCTGTATTATCAACCATAACTTTACTAATTCTATTACCTACTTGTAAGAACAGCATTATAGTAAGAATTATCCAACTACCTATCATGCCAATTGAAAAGTATTTTAAGAAACTGCCGTTACTATTGATCTTCTTAGAATCTTTATTTGTTTTAAGTAGCCAAATCATGAATACTGCAAACAGGATACTTTCAAATATAGTTTCAAGAACATAAATAGTTGTTACTGGTTCTTTTAGAACTACGCTTAATGCAATATCTAAAACCAAGTATAAACAACCTGCAATAATGCTTCTAATCATTATCTGTTTTTTAGTCATAATGATTTCTCCCTTCAGTTATAGTTGGTCTTTTTATCTATGAGTAGCTACTGCCAACCTTCAACAATAGTTAATTCAACTTCATCTACAGCCTAAAACTTACTTATTTTTGAGATACATGACTGATTTAACGTTTTTTCAAACCGATTTTGCGCTTGTATGCCAACTTATATTTAAAATAATGAAACTAAAATCATGATCACACCAATTAAAGTCAGAATACCTGCTCCAATGTAGCCAAACCATAAAGCAAAGCCACGCCATTGATTATTTTGAACAGCTTTTGAAGTCGTATTTAATTTCAAATAGCCTTGCGTATGACGAAAAGTAAAAACTCCACCAATAATCAACAGGATGCCAATTACTAAATAAATTAAATGATACATAGTCTTTACCTCAATTCTTTACCCTAAATTACATCAATAGCTTCAAACTTAGTCATTAATTGCTTAATAACTTTCCTATAAGACCTCGAATAAGTGATTGCGTTATTTTCATCGAAAATAATCAACTTATTATGGGTATCAATAGCTTGAATATTATTTGGATTAATCAAAGTTGACTGCGAGACTTTAACCAAAAAATCTGCATCCTTAGCGACTTGACTTATATTACCTTTAAATTCCACATTTCCATGATCCGTCACCATATGCACCTTATGCTGCATGGTACTATTCTCAATATAAATAACTTCATTTTCACTAACCTTAAATACATTGCGACCAATCTTGTATTTAAAGTTTCGATTACCATACTTAATCATATTAGTTAGATTATCGATAGCACCACGGAGTGTTTCTTCAAGACGTTGAATAATCTCATCCGAAGACAAGTTTTTACTAATATAGTCAATCGCTCCAATTCGTCTACGATATGTCAGCGGCGCATACTTCTCATATGCAGTAACAAAGATAATCTGCGCATTCTCATCCTGTTTCTTGATGAACTCTGCTAAGTCTACCCCGTTTTTCGCTTCAGATTGCTGACTCAATTCAATATCAAGAAAGTAAATGCCATTCTTAATATCATTAGCTACAATATAGCCAACTGCTTGAGCAAAATTATTAGCTACAAAAGTCACTCTTTCCTTTAATTCACTGTAGCTCGAATTATCATCTGATAAATTTTGGATTGAACTATTAATATTAGTAGCTAATTGATTAGCCAAATCATGATCATCATCACAAACGATAATAGGATAATTAGCCATTATCTTCATCACCATCTTCCATATCAATCACCATGTAGAAGTCAAACCAGCCATCTTGAACCATGTATGAAACCGACATATCAGGATACTTTTCTTCTAGTTTTCTAATATTGGCTAGACCATAGCCCTGATGTCCTTTTTTAGTTGTAAAACCTTGTTCTTGTATTTTGCTAGTAGAGATCTTTTGATCTTTACGCACTCTATTACGAATTTCGAATTCAAAGTTATCCGGTCCATCTGAATAAGCCATAATTTGAATCTCTTCATACTCCGGAGATTTATTCTTTTCAGCCATATCCTTTATAATCTTGCTTTCTTCAATTGCATTATCGAAGGCAATTCCTAGGATTCTAACAAGATCCAATTCATCAATATTAGCTGACAGTTTTTTTACACCACTTCTACATTCAAAATTATAAGGAATATTTAGGTTATACATTTCTGTTAACTTAGAAATAATAATACTCTTAATAGATTTAATATGAATATGATTTACATCTTTATACTTAAGCAGAGCATCAGAATTCAAATTAGTTTCAGTATACTTATCTAGCTTTTGAATCACCTCTTGAACATTACCTTCTTGAGCACTCACCTTTAAAGAATTAAGTATATTCTTATAATCGTGTCTAAATGCCCGTAAATCATCTTCACTCTTTTCCAAATAATCTGCATATTCTTCAAGTTGGCGTTGTTTTTGTCTTATTTCTTGCTGTTTTCTTTGGGTCAATAACTTATTCTGAACATAAACCATCTCACCATAAACTCCAATTGCAAACACAGATTGAACAATAACGAATATAGTAAAGAATAAAGTAAATGGAGTTATTCTCTTATCTAATAAGTATAAAAAAGAAACACCAGCACTAGAAACATACAAATATATTAAAACTCCTAAAAATATGTTTTTATTTTGGTTAGATAAATATATTTTAAATTTATTTCCAAATCGCTTTACAAAAAATACCATTAAAATTAATGTTATTAAACCAAATGCTAGTTCTACATTTAAATTAGAATTTAGCATTGTTACTTTCATAATTATTGTAGTTATAATACTAAATATTAAATCTAGAATGCCAACTATTATACCGGAGCCTAATATTAATTCTATATCTCCATACTTTTTGAAAAATAAATAAAATAATATCATTTCTAAAGCATCAGATATAAAACTTATATTCCAGATAAAGTCAATCACTCCTACTACAAAAATAAGCAACAGAAATAAATAGAAATAAATACCTACTTTTATTTTTATTCCAGATATTCTAAAAAAACTCCAAATATCAACCAAAATATAAAATATATTCAAACACAGTGCTAATAAAAACACTATCTCTTACTTCTTCCACCATCCAAATGTAAAATTCTTATGAGTAAACTTCTTAATATCAAAAAATGCTGTTGTTCCACCCACAACCTTACTCAATTCTTCTTCCTTCAATTCAATCTTTTTAACATTTTTCTTTTCCATAATTAATCCATCCTTTCATGAATCATTCATTACTCCTTAAATATAGCATGATTTGCCTTCCGATATACAAAAGATACCAAATTGGTCATTTTTTAGACTGATTTGGTATTTTGGTGCCAAAGCATTATTCAATAAATTCTTATCTAACTAACAGCAATAATCCTGCCCACGTTCTCTCCCATGAACGTCTTCCTTTTACCTGTCATCATTAATAAGGCAACTACCAATGGAATTAACAGTATAATAATCGCACTTATCCAGCCATCAGTGATCAGTGGACTAACTATTCTCGTTAATGGCGTTTCGCTTAAAGCGATTAGATCGACTAGACCGTGAATCGATATACTCAACCATAGTTTGCCTGTATATAGATAGATCACTGCAAATAGCATCCCCGCACCAAATGTATAAATTACCTGCTGTAATGTCGTTTCTAAATCAAACTTAATAAGAAAGGTACTTATTCCCAAATTTCCTAAATGGCTTAAGCTAAAAAGAATAGAACTAATCACTATTGCAAAAATCATCCTACACTTAAAATTCCGCATAGCAACAAGCAAAATCACTAAATTCAGGTAACGCAACGTTTCTTCAAATATTCCTGCTTCTATTGCTGCCAACACAGAATTTAAAGTCACTTCAAATGTACTAAAATCCCACTGCCAAAAACACAACAAATCAGCCAAGGACGGTGCTAGAGTTACAAAAGAATTGAAAAAAGCAAACCAAACAGAAAAAATTAACAAGAGAATTAACGCTAGCTATTGAAAATTTTTACTTTTGCCCAATTTTAGATTCCATTGAAATTTAAGCTGCCATGCCCTAGTTATGAAAAATGCCAAAATAAAAGTAGTAAGGGCAATTATTACACCAGACCTAATAATTGCTTTAATTACACCAGATGTACCTAGAAACCTGTTAACATTGTAGCTATAGTTTAGATACAAAATAAAAATCATGAATAGTCGCATGAACCAATTTTTCACTACTGGAAAGTTAACCACTACTACTGGAATATCAACCAATAAAAGTAACACTATGCCCACAATTGAACTAACCAATACTAGTGGTTTAACCATCAAATTGAGCATAGAAGTAGTCGTGTAAATCAAAAAGTTAAATATCAGGATTAAAGTTAAGCTACCCAGCCATTGACTTGCTATTTTGATAGAATGCTTGTTTTTGCCCCATATTTTCAAAATGAAATTAAGCAACAAAATGGTTAATGCAATCCAACACATTCTAGACCAATAAAGTCGCGGCAAACTTTCACCAACTATTCCAATAATAATTGAAACTACCATGCCGATAATTAATTCTATGTCTAACAGTTTATTCCACACTTTGCTTGTCATTTCGGTCATCCCCTTTTACTACACAATGAAAAACATTTAATTTTATGCTAATTCTAATAGTTTTCAAAAAATGATGTAAAAAAATACCGAATTAGTCATATTTCTGACTGATTCGGTATCTTTTGCTATCTAACTAAAATGAATTGATTGCTTTATCTGCCTAATGGGCTGGATGATAATACGTATGACCAATAGGAGCGCCAGTTCCACCACTGCCTGTCATCCCATCCGGTCCCATTTGCTTCGGACCAATGATTTTCATTCCAACTAGTGAACCACCAATAACTTTTTCTAACTCAACATCTTTCACTTCTCTAATCTTTTTCATTGTTCTTTTCTCCTTTCAAAAGATTACAATCAAATAATATCTTAAATCTCTATTTCAAAGTTAAAGCTGACCAATTTAGCATTTTTTTATACTAAATTAGTTGTACCAATACCAAATTCGTCTTAAAACTCAATCAACAGCAATAATTCTATCCACATTATCCTCCATGAATTTTCGTCTCTTACCTGTTAACATCCACCCGAAAATCAACACAGAAACAACCAATATAATTATTGCAGCCGGCCAACCCGTAAACATAGTTATCGATTCATCAGAGCTTGTCGTTTCCAAGTCGATTAGAAAATGGATTAACATCCCTAACCATAATTTACCAGTATATAAATAAAACACACCAAATATTAAACCAAAGCCCAAAGCATATGTAAGCTGCTGTGCTATCATGTCGATAGAATAATATGTACCATTTGTAATAGTATTCAAGCCACTTAAATGGATTAAACTAAACAAAATTGCTGATATTATCACTGCTGACGTGATTCTGCTTTTAAAGTTACGCATAGCATAAAGCAAAGCTATTATTTCTAATCCACGAATTGTTTCTTCACCAATACCAGCTGTAGCTGAAAAAGCTAATATATCTGCAGTAAAATGATATGAAATTTCATAATTATTCCAATGCCAAAAACTGAGCAATTCTGGCCACGTATCTACAATATTGAGATACGTATTAAAGAAAATAAGCCAGATCATTAGCCCCAAAAGCAACAGCCAAGATCCTAATTGAAAATTACTTGTTTTGACAAACTTTAAATTCCAACTAAATTTTAGTCCCCATGCCTTAGTTATAAAGAAAGCTAACACAAAGCTTTCCAGGGCAACTATCAAGGCATCATATACTAGAAAGTGAAGTGATTCTGGTAGATTAACAAAATTATTGATATTGAATGTCCAACTCACATCAATAATTGCAATACTTAGTACGCGGAAAAAGCCGTTCTTCAATATCGGCATTGCGACCATTACCCAGGGAATATTCACTACAAGTAAAAGAATGCATCCCATAATTGAGAAAAGTATTGCCTCATTCGGAAAGACTTGATTAAAGAAAGAGACACCATTATAAACTAAAAAATTAAACACATATGGTAATACTAAAATACTCAAGCCTTTAGCCATTACTTGGAAATAATGATTTTTATTCTGCAACAAAGTAAAAACAAAAATCACCACTAACGAACATAATATGATCGGACTCTCTTGTTTTAAGAAAATAAATTTATGACCAATATGCAAACTAAAGCATAATGTCAGCAATATTCCGATCAATAGTTGAACTTTCAAAATCAACTCATACTGTTTGTTTTTCATAATATCCTCTTGCGTTTATACATTATCAATACTCATATTATTTTTACTTGATTTTAGCAAAAATAATACATACAGTGTTAAAAAGTACCGAATCAGTCAGAAATATGACTAATTCGGTACTTTTTTGATTTATTTTTTACAAGGACAAAATAATGACAATCCAGTCAACCATATTCAGCCAACCACGATACCAGTAGGCTTGCCAGAATGACATATAAGTTAATTTTTTTCTTTTTCCCCTCCAAAGATAAGTAACAACATATTTGTTATCCTTTTTACCACGTAAAGTCTGAGGAATTGCGATCAGCCAACATAATACAATCAGCAGCAAAATGATTAACAGTATAACCTTCATATCCATCCCTCAGTTCTACTTTTTCCTTAAGAAAATTGCACCCATTGCCATGCCAAACGCTAATGCCCATAACGTGTCATTAGAAAAAATCATGGTCTTTAGACTGCCATTATTCGACTTGGTAATCCAATCAAAGATGAGATCAAGCAGTACAAACACAAGCCCTGTAGCAAGACACTGGAACCAAATATTCCATGAGGAAAGCTCACCCTTATTTGAAATCAAACTTACAGCAATCAAACCTCCAAATAATGTTCCCATTACCAATCCCAGCGCTAAAGCAATAATGATCTGCATTATGTCTAAATGCCAACCAGATCCACTGCCTATATACCATAATAATAAGGCTACGCTTACGACTGTGCCGATAACTATTCCTAAGATGATTTTCTTATTTTCACGTTCAAATTTTTGATTTTTCATTTAAGTCAACTCCATTTATCTCAAATCACAATTATTTACATTGTATTTTCCATGCTAGCTCTCTTAGTTGATTGATAATGCGATGTGACTTACTACTGCATCGTAGTTAGATTTTTTCTTATTTTGACTCTTAGTTTTCTTTCCAACCTAAATCTTCAAGCATTGATGCCATTGCGTTAGCTGAGATCTTGTTTTCTGCAAAATGCATTGATTCTTGCTTCCAACCGTCTTCTTCAAGCATGTTAATCATGTTTTCAGTTGAAATAGTCTTTACGTTAAATCTTAATTCAGTTTCAGTAGTTAATTCAGTCATCATCGTTATTACCTCTCAATCACTTATTTCTCTCTTCACGTAAGCCATCCTTCATAAAGCTTGATAAATCAACGTTTCATGCAACAAAAATATTTTTAGAATAATACAATAAAAAACAAAAATAACAGGAATAACCCTGTTATTTGGAGTTATTCCTGTCATTTAAATTATGCTTCTGTATATTCGCCTTCGCAGTAGTTAAATACTACTTTACGATCAGCTAATTCAACTATAATTCGCTGATATTCATGTGCATAGCCATGATGCGCTAATTTGACCGTCACTTGATCATGATCAACTTCAATATCGTACAAGTTATACTCGCCTTTTTGATACTCAAAGTCAACGCCGTTATCCTGATAGTGTCTATACTTGCCGCCATTACCAAATACTCTGAATGTCATATCTTTATCCGGTTCATCAGAAATATGGTCGACTTCCTTACCCCACGGTAGAATCGTATCTTTTTTAATAAATAGCGGTAATTTATCAATTGGAGCATCAACTAAAATTGTATTCCCACCTGAATACTCTACACCGTTCCAGAAGTCAATCCATTCACCTTCTGGCAAGTAAACGGCCCGCTTCGTCTGGCCTTCTTGAACAACTGGGGCTGTCAAAATGTCTTCACCCACCATGTACTCGTCGTTCATGTTATACACATGTGGATCATTTTCATAATTCAAAACCAACGGCCGCATAACTGGCAAGCCTGTCTTGCTTTCACGATAGAATTCATCATACAGATATGGAATAAAACGATAGCGCAACTTCAAATATTTCCGATAAATTGACAAAGTCGATTCACCAAAGACCCATGGTTCTTGTGAGCGCGTACCAAGTGCCGCATGGTTTCTATAAAGCGGACTAAACAATGCTCCCTCAATCCAACGTGTTAATAATTCTGGCGTTGTATCAGCTCCAAAGCCGCCAATGTCAGTACCAGCAAAGCTGAAGCCACTCAGACCCAAATTACATAATTGCGGAATCATCATTTGCACATGTGGCCACAAACTTTGGTTATCACCCGTCCAGACTGTGGAAAACTTTTGAGTTCCGGCATATGCTGCACGCGTGATTACAAATGGCCGCTTACCTGAATACTTTTTCAAACCCTCATAAGTTGCCTTAGCCATGTTGTGACCATAAACATTGTGCATCTTGTTATGCGTTGAAGCTTCTTCTTCATTATGGAAAACAACATCGCCTGGAATTTCACCTCTAAATGAAGCAGGTTCATTCATATCATCCCAAATGCCACTAACGCCCAAGTCAACTAAGTATTTGCAATTTTTAGCCCACCATTGGCGAACTTTCTGGCGACCGAAATCTGGAAATACCGCATCCCCCGGCCAAACTTCATTTACATAAACAGTACCATCTGTTGCCTTAACGAAGTAGCCCTTTTCAATACCTTCTTGATAAATTTTATAATCAGCATCATCTTTTTTTACGCCCGGATCAATAATAGTAATAATCCTGAAGCCCAATTTACGCATTTTTTTAATAAACTCTTCTGGAGCTTCATAAGTATCCTTGCGCCAAGTAAAGACACGATAGCCCTTCATGTAATCAATATCAAGATGCAAGACATCACAAGGCAAATCATATTTACGCAGATTTTCCGCAATTTTTTCTACCTGCTTTTGGCTAACACTATAGCCCCAGCGCGATTGCTGATAGCCCAGAGTCCACTTCTGTGGCATTGGTACACGGCCTGTTAAGTAGGTATAATTCGTGACAACCGCCTTGAGTGAGGCCCCACCAATAACATAATAATCTAAATTACCATTATCAGCTGAATAGTAATAATAATTGTTGCTTTCCTTACCTAAGTCAATATGATTACGGTAAGTATTGTCAAAAAAGATACCGTAAGGATGACCATTTTTTAATCCTAGTAAAATTGGAATCGACTTATACAAACGGGTGAAGCTCTCTACTTGCGGATCAGGATTGTCAGTATTCCAATTATCATAGGCATAGTGGCGTTTATTCAAATAGCCGGTTTTATCACCCAAGCCATAAAATTCTTCGTCATCTGCTAGTGACTTGACCACTTCATAATAATCGCCGTCATGCTTCCCCAGCAATTTATCCACATCATGGCCTTCAGATTCAGCCAACTTCAAATGTTCCTCATCCATCTGTCGGTCAATTGGGGTTCTTTTTCCCCGATAATCTACGACCAATGGATTGCCTTGTTCATCAAAGACGTCAATTTTTTCATCATCATAAGCTTTTACTATCAACTTAGCCGTAGCTATTTCAATATGATCGCCTTTATTTTTAACTGTAAAATCAGTTTTAATTTCTTTATCGCCTTCGATAGCATAAGAATTGCTAGCATTACCTCGATCTTGAAAGAATCGCACAATTTCCGGTGTTAACACGGTCAAAATCATTGGTCCATTCTCATAGTTTAAGGTAATTTTTTGTCCATCTTTAGTAAAATCAGTAAGTTGATTAATCATAATTTACCTCTAAAAAATCAAAAGTTATGTATTCGCTTTCAATTTTAGCACAATAAGCTAATCAATTGGGTAATACCAGAAAAAACACCTTCAGAAATTTTTGTATGTCAACTACCCTAGACTGAAGTCTAGGGCTTGGTGGCTCGTTAGCTTGCGCTAACCAGAACACCAACTTGCTTAGATACGGATTTGACTTACCAGCAGTAATCTTTTGACTATTGCCGATAGAGGTCGTCTAATTACCAAAGCCTTTTAAGTCCGCGAGTTGCTAGCGGACTGCAGCCTTTCTAGGCTGCTTCTTTTATTTTAGGATTCTGCCACTTGCCTAATCCTTTTTCTAGAATATTCACTGCCGCATTCCAATCACGAATATGGTGCGTTCGACAGATTGGACAAGTCCATTCCCGATCTTTAAGGGTTAATTTCTTATAACCGTTTTGGCCCATAATACTGCCACATTGATGGCATCTTTGAGTGGTGTACTTAGGATCAATTGTTTTGAACTCTTTACCATATAGATCTGCCTTATAAGCCAGCATATTAAGGAAGCTGCGCCAACCGACATCAGAAATGGCTTGAGACAAGGCATGATTCTTTAACAGGTTTCTGCTTCTTAGTTCCTCGGCAACTACTAAATCGTGGTTTTTGATTAGTGCAGTTGAGAGTACTTGTAAAAAGTCATTACGCTGTCTTCTGATCTTGTCGTGCAGTTTAGCTACAACTAAACGCTGCTTTTGATAGTTTTTTGCTAGCCGCAAATTGCGTCCTTCTTTTTTAGCCCGGCGCTGCCTGCGAGATAATACTCGTTGAGCGTGAGCCAGCTTCTTTTTGGCTTTACAGTAAAAACGTGGATTGGCAACCATTGCTCCGTTCGATTCTGTCAGGAAATTATCAAGGTTAAGGTCAATGCTAATTTGACTCTGCGTCTTGGCTAGTTCTTTAACAAAAGCAATATCACTGCCTAACTGCATTGACAAATAGAATTGATCATCAGCGGTCTTTTTTATCGTCACTGTGCCGATTCTAGTTGGGATATGATTAAGCAAGCGCTCTTTGATTAGCCTTCTAAAGCCAGCAATGCGGACAATTCCCAGCTTAGGCAATTTAATATGTTTAGCATCAATAAACCTAGCCGTCCCGTTATCAAGAAAAGCTTCTTTTTGCTTAGGATATTGACAGTTGGTTTGGTATGACCAGTCACTGCGTTTTTTATGAAAAGTTGGGATTCCATGACCAATCTTGCGATAGTTATTCCAAGCCTTCTGATAATTCTGAATGGCATTGGCAAGAGCGAGGCTATCAATTTCTTTAACACGCAAAAAGCTATAAGTATCACGAATATTCCTTGGCTTAGCCAATAGTTCGCTATTAGTGACTACTTCTTCTGCCAACCTAGCTTCATAGCTATTAAGAGCAGAAAAAGCAAAGGGCATTGCTTGATATTGTCTAACAGCTAAATAACGTTTAGCATGGTAGTTAGTCCGATTGCGTCCTACATAAGAGTTGTAGACAAAGCGTTGCGCATCACAGTTTAGCTTGATGATCTTCTTTTGCTTAGAACTAGGATAAAAGCAGAGTTTAATACCAAAATGATAGGCCAAACTGCTCATTCTTTTCATGAATTCACCTCCTCATAGATTAGATATTTATATTTTACAGGATAAACGAACGTATGTCTCTATTTTAAAATAAAAAAGCTGACTGCTAGGTCAGCTTGGCCCTATCCATCCCCGCATTAAAATACGGGGATTTTCGGGCGTTTTTCATTAAATACAAAAAAACTGCCTTACGGCAGTTTTATTTAATTTATTCCATTGGAAAAATCTTATCTGGATTCAAAACATAATTTGGATCAAAAACATGCTTGATCTTTCTCAAAAGTTCAGTGTAATCATGACCATAAAAATCCTCAAACCAATCTTTGCGGGCATAACCAATACCATGCTCGCCAGACATATTTCCATCCAAAGCTTTAGCTGTCCTATAAAGTTCGGTAATCACATAATGACTCTTTTGCTCAAACTCTTCGTCACTCATTGCATCTGAGCAAAGATAAATATGTAAATTACCATCGCCTGCATGGCCAAAGTTAGGAATTCGCATACCAACCTCTTGTTCCAATTCATCAACTCTATGCAAAACATCAGGAATATGATTAATTGGCACACAAATATCAACTTCATCCATCTTTGGCGTGGACTTTTGAATAGCCAAAAGTAATGCTTCCCGACAAGCCCAAATTTTCTTTGCTTCCTCTGAATTAGCATCTAAAATTACCGCATCAGCTGCTTTAAACTTCTTCGTTGCTGCAAGGGCAAGCTTTAATTCCGCATCCAATTCCTCTTTAGTTAAAGAATCAAGCCCTAGAATAATGAAGCCATCGCCATTTGCAATTGGGAATTTTTCATCGTAATACTTTTCCCAGAGACTAATGACTTTTCTACCCATAAATTCAACGGTTGTTGGCACTACACCAGAAGCCAAAATTGCTGGTACTGATTTAATTGCTTCATCCAAATTAGGAAACGGAATAATTGCATTGATCGATTGTTTAGGACGTGGATATAAACGCATGGTAACTTCAGTTACTACACCTAAAGTCCCTTCTGAGCCAATGATCAGGTCTTTTAACGAATAACCTGATGAGGACTTAACTGCCTTAGCGCCAAATTTGTAAAGTTTACCATCAGTTAAAACAACCTTCAATTCGCGGATATGTTCTCGAGTAACGCCATATTTAATTGCTTTCAACCCACCGGCGTTAGTATCCACATTACCACCAATTGTAGCCCAATGCATTGCTGGAGCTGGCATATAAGTAAATGGTTTATTGGCTAAATATTCTTCAATATCTTTCAACCGAATACCTGCTTGCACAGTCATCGTTAGACTTTCTGGCTCGTATTCCAAAACCTTATTCATTTTCACCATATCCAGTGAAATGCCACCTTCAACGGTTAAATTGCCACCCATTAGACCAGTCGAATTACCACGCGGAACGATAGGAATATGATGATCGCTTGCATATTTAACAACGTTTTCGACTTCTTCATTAGTTTCAGGTTGAATTACCAAGTAAGGCATTGCTCTAACCGTCTTAAATTGGTCATGATCCCAATGAACAGTTGGCTTAGTAATGAATCGCTCTGGATCTGAGATAAATTTACTCAAATTATCTATATCTGTTGCAGTTAATTTTTTAAAGTCCATCTTTGACACTTCTTTCCAAATTGAAACATCCTATATTAACTAATGTATCCGCTTTTGTAAGCGGTGTCAAAAACAAGAACTGAAGATTTTTTTATCTAAAAAAGCAAATTTCCATACTACCTCACTTTAAAATGCGATAGTATCGACTTTCATTTAAATAACTATTACACAAAATATGAAAATAAAAAAACTGCCTTACGGCAGTTTCTAGTTAAATAAATCCGACATCTTAGTTGGAATATTATTGTTTTTCACAAAATACTTTTTAAAAGTAGGTAAATCTGCATTTTCTTTTTTCACATACATATCATGTAAAGCCCAAAATGCAGTGATTAACAAATTAACGCCCAAGACAATTAACATACCGATTAAAATATATACTAAGTAAAGCATTGATCTATCCCCCGCTATATCGTCACTTGACCCAGAGTCGCATCTTCAATGAAGTATCTGACGAAAGCTTGATTGAAGCTCATGCCCTGGCCGTTGTAAACATGCCACTCTTCGCGTTTGGCACCTACAGTTCTAATGATTGAAATTACTGTGCAAATTACCAAATATGCGATTAGCACGTTAAAAATTATTTTCATTACCAGCATGTCTACACTTCCTCTCTGTACTACTCAACTAATACACTAATATTTATTAGTCAATTTGTCAACATCTTTTAGTATTTACTTTTTTCTCCCCAGGTATAAAAAGCCATAGATAGCTGGTCCGATCACTACCGCCCCAGCTATAGAAACTATAATCACTGCAATAAAGCGAGGCATAGCAAAAAATTCCGAGCTAAATTTCATACAGGCCCAGGCCCCAAAGAAAAAAATCGCCCAGCCAATTAAAATTGAAATTAGCATATTTAAACCTGAAAATTTAGGTTTAGAGTTTTTATTGTTCATCAAGTTTTCTCTTTCATAAAAATATTGTGCCACAAATTGAAGGTCAATAAACAAAAGTGACAGATTCGGTCGTTTTTTAGACTTATTTGGTAAAAAATAAGGGAGATTAAGCAAAATATGGCGCTTAATCTCCCTTTTGAATCAATAATTATTTGCCCATAAGACCTGAAAAAGCCATTCCTAAGGCAGCACCACCACATGCACCTGCTTTAGCTGATACGGGACGAGCATAACTAGTAATTGCATAATGAAACTTCATCACATCATGTGACAATTTACCCTGCCAGCTTAATGGATCAAGACCAACTCGAATTAAGTTGCAGACATAATTAGCTGATTCACCATTTTCTAACTCATGCTTTGCATCAAGTAGGATTTTTCTTTCTTCTGGCTTAGTATCTTCATTTACTAGTAGGTCAGTAATATTACTTAATAGCCATTGTTTTAAATCATCTTTATTTTCTTGATACATTTTTATCCCTCTTTTTCGCCTTTTTCATTAATATCAGGATGCATCCCTACAACCATTTTAGAATCTTTCATGTTCTTCATCGATTCATTTATTTTAATAAAAAACTCTGCAAGTAGCAGAGCTTTTTACCTCATTGCAGAGTTACTTATACATATACTTAGCACATGCTTTTTTAGAATCCATACCATTACGAATCTTCAAAGCTAATTCAATCGATACATCCGCAATAATTGATTGTGGGTCAATCACATTGTAAGGATGATCTGGTGCCTTTTCCTGAGCTAACGACAATTCTGTACATCCCAGCAAGATTACGTTGCAGCCATAATCATCATGCATTTTTTGCAAGATCTGGTGGTACAATTTACCATCAACCATTCCCTTTTCTTTAATATCGGAATAAATGAGCTTATTAACCATCGGTTGAATTTCCGGACCACCTAATTCTGCCTCACGGTGAACCGCATGAATTTCATCCACATACAAATGATCATAGATTGACCCTTCAGTCGCAATCAAGCCAATTTTCTTTTCTTGTGGGTATTTTTCAATAAATTGATGCACTGCTATTCTCATCATGTGTAAAAATGGAATATCAGTCAATGCAGCCAAATCATCATAAAAATAGTGAGCGGTATTGCATGGCATCACATAGAAGTCTGGTCCCAATTTGGCTTGGCCCAGAACATCGTCACGTAAATCATAGAAAAAGTTTGGTTTAGTATGATCTTTAATATAAGCCGTTCTATCAGGAATTTGTGCATCATTAACCAAAATATAATTTAAATAATCTTGGTCCTTAGCTATTTTTACACGGTGATTAATTAAACGAACGTAGCTTTCTGTGGCAATAGTTCCCATGCCGCCAATAATACTAAAGAAGTGTTTCACTATTTTCACTTACTTTCTAAAGTGTTCTTCTTGACCTTCCAACTCATTAATTACCTGCTGTGCAACCACAATATCAGATGGATATGGGGTATTTACTCCGCGAATTTTTTGGAAAGCGTCAGCCCCCTTACCACAGATTAGCACAACATCATCTGGCGTAGCCATGGCAATCGCATCATGAATGGCCTTCTTACGATCTAACTCAATAGTAACGTCGCACTTAGAGTGATCTATTCCTGAATCAATTTCTTCGGCAATACTCTTTGGATCTTCAAAGCCTGGATCGTCTGTAGTTAAAAATGCTTTATCTGCGTATGCAGTCAAACTTTCACTAAAACCGGGACGACGTGACACGCCTTTATCACCAGGAGCTCCAACAACAACAATAATTTTAGGATCGTTGAATTCGTTACGCATAAATCTCATTAAAGCCATCATTGAGGCCTTATTATGAGCGTAGTCAACTACAACCATGCCGTGCTTCTTTGTTCTCTCGGTTTGCATCCGGCCTGGAATAGTAACATCGCGAATACCCTTCGCACATTGATCATGGTTAAGTCCAGCCAAGCCTGCGCCAATAATTGCGGCAGTACCATTTGACTCGTTGAAATCACCCAGCATCTTTAAAGTATAATCACCATTAATTGGCAATTTACGTGCCTTATCACTAGCACAAACTAAATTGAACCGAGTTTCTTTCATATCTAATTGTTCAGAAGAGAATCTGAAATCAATTGGCTGCTTCAAGTCTGGATTTTCAAAATTATCGCGGGCAAACAAATAAATACTATCGGGGTTGGTAGTAGTTGTTGCGGCAGCGTAGACTTCATCAAAGTGTGCAGTTTCAGCGTTGATAATACATTTACGTGAGTTAACAAGCAATTGTAATTTGCAGTGCAAATAATCTGCAAAATTAGGGTGTTCGTTAGGACCAATATGGTCTGGACTAATATTCAGGAAAAAGCCTAAATCATAAGTTAAACCGAAGACACGATTTTTCTTATATGCTTGACTAGAAACTTCCATTACCAAGTGAGTCATGCCATTATCAACAGCCGTTCTCATGTCTCGGAATAAGTCCAAACTCTCTGGTGTGGTCAAGCTTGACTTAAAGCTATCTTCAGGCTTAGGGCCGACCACATCATTAACTGAAGAAATCAGAGCTGTCTTACCACCATTTGCTTGATCAAGCATCCCTTTCAAAAAGTATGCTGATGTAGTCTTTCCCTTTGTACCAGTGAAAGCTACAACAAACAAGTCATCTTGTGGAAAACGGAAGAAAGCAGCTGACAAAAGAGCCATTGCCTTAGAAACATCGCGCACAATTAAAGCGTGCATTCCTTTTCCTTCTGGATATGGTTGTTCAGCTACATAACAAATGGCCCCATTGTCTTTAGCCATTGACAAATAAGTTGGTCTAAAGCCTGCTCCCTTGCAGAAGAACAATGTATTAGTTTGAATATCGCGTGAGTCATAAGACACATAGTCCATTTTAGTAGCTACTGTATCTTGCACTGCGCTTGACTTGAGCAAGTGATGCTCTTTTAAGATTAATATACAGGTATTTAAGGAAATACTCATTAGCTTTTCTCCTCGTTGTATTTAAAACATTTCAGTCAAAATTATAACACAGCTAGTGTGTTGGTGACGCTTTCTTCGGATCAAGTGGCAAACGAATAATAAAACTAGTCCACTTTTCGTTTGATTCACAGCGAATTGTACCATGGTGTAAATCAACCACACCTTTGGTGATAGATAATCCCAGACCAGTTCCGCCTGTCTTAGTATTTCGCGAAGTTTCTACCCGGTAAAAACGCTCAAAGATTTTATTTAATGATTTCTTCGGAATTGGTGCCCCATTATTTTCAACGCGCAACTCTACTTCACGTTTGTTGACTAAATTGGCTACCAATTTAATTTTAGTTGCCCCTGTACCATACTTGAAAGCATTAGAAATCAAATTATTGTAAACGCGGACCAGCTTTTCCGCATCAGCCTTAATCGTTAGATTCTTTGGCCGCGCTTCAATCTCTATTTCAATGCCATTTTTTTCTGCTTCTAATTCAAAGCCGGCCGCTACCTGCTCCAACATTGAATAAATATGCAAATCATTCAGATTTAACTTAGTATTGGTCGACTTTAAAGTAGTATATTCAAACAGATCGTTAGCCAGTGCTTTCATTTGTTCTGCCTTAGTATAGGCAATATTGACATACTTTTTCTGATCTTCTGGCGAAGTCACTCCTGCTTTTAACAAACCAAGATAACCAATAATCGATGTTAGCGGCGTTCTGATATCGTGCGAAACATTAGTGATCAATTCATCCTTAGATTGCTCAATTGCCCGTTCTTCATTAATCGAATTTACAGTACTATCAACCAACGAATTAATCGAATCCACTACTCGTTGCAATTCTGGTCGTACCCGAAAATTAATCCGATGATCAAAATGACCATTAGCAATATAGTGAAGTTCCAAAATAATGTGACGTAGCTGCATTTGGTGATAGCGTCGAATCAAGCGCCAGTACAAAACAACCAAGTCGCCCACTCCCATTAAGACGATGAATACGTTTTGCCAGGACCAGAGATGATAGCCACCTGCAAAAGTGATCGTCTTTTTTAGAAAGTAGATTCCGTTGACCAGGCTTTCATCCTGCAAAATAGCTAAGTGAATCAGAATGATAATTGATAAATTTAATAAAAGCAGAAGGACGACCGTTACGACCCCTTCTGCAAACAATTCGCTCTTTTCGGCGCCAGTTAGCTTGACGCGTTCTTTTTTCATCTTATGCCTCGACCTTGTAACCTACGCCCCAAACAGTTTGGATGACATCCTCACCATCAGTGGCTTTTTGAATTTTATCACGAAGGTGTGACACGTGTACCATGACAGTTTTAGCTGAAACAATTGATTCTTGTTGCCAAACACGTTCAAAGATTTCATCAGCTGAAAAAACACGGTTAGGGTGACTAGCAAGTAAGTATAAGATACCGAATTCTAAGGCAGTTAATTGGATAGTCTTACCATCAATAGTCTTAACTTCATGTGAATCACGGTTAATTACCAATGGTCCTACTTCCAAAATATCTGGTTTTTCATTCTTAACTTGCTTTTGACTTCTTCTCAAAAGTGAACGTACACGAGCCATTACTTCAAGTGGATTGAATGGCTTAGAAACATAGTCATCGGCACCAGTGATTAATCCTTGAATCTTGTCCATATCACCGGTTTTAGCAGAAACAATAATAATTGGAATATCGGAGTCTTTTCTAACTTCCTTAATTACATCGATTCCTGACATATTTGGCATCATCACATCCAAAATCATCAAAACGATATCTGGCGTAGTGGTCAATTTAGTAATTGCTTCCTTACCACTATATGCCGCAACAGGTTCATATCCTTCATTTTTAAGGTAGATACTTAATAGTTCTACGATTTCTTTGTCATCATCAACAACTAAAATTTTCACGAGGAATGTTCCCCCTTCTTGTTTATTATTCTCTGTTTTTCTATCTACAGTTTAGCAGATATCATATAGAATATTTTACACATTTTAGAAAAATATACTGCTTTCATTATCCTTTTTAAACAAAAGCTAAAAAAATACACGTTTCTCCATCATGAAAAACGTGTATTCATTCTATTTACTTTACCTTATCATCATGCAATTTAGTTTCGACATAAACGCAGACGATAAATAGCAGCTGCCTTGTTTAACGCTTATTGAATTTCCTTCTTGCCAGTGTAGAGTTCATAGTAGTAACCCTTTTGCTTGATTAATTCATCGTGGTTACCATGTTCAATAATATGACCATGATCAAGTACCAAGATTAAATCTGAGTTAACAATCGTTGACAGACGGTGAGCAATAACAAAACTAGTTCTACCAGTAAGCAAGTTGTCCATCCCGGCTTGAACCATTTTTTCAGTTCGAGTATCAATACTTGAGGTAGCTTCATCAAGAATCATTACTGGCTCATCAGCAATCATTGCCCGCGCAATTGACAACAGCTGTATTTGCCCTTGTGAAAGGTCGCCGCCATCACCATCAATCACAGTTTCATAACCGTGATCAAGGTCATGGATAAATTCATCTGCGTGTGATAACTTGGCTGCTTGATAAACATCGTCATCACTGGCATCTGGATTACCAAAGCGGATATTGTCCATAATTGTGCCAGTAAAGAGGTGGGTTTCCTGTAAAACAATTGAAAGTGATTTTCTCAAATCATCTTTTTTAATGTTTTTAATTGGAATACCGTCATAAGTAATCGTTCCTGAATCAATATCGTAGAAACGGTTAAGCATGTTAGAGATGGTTGTCTTACCTGCACCGGTTTCACCAACTAAAGCTACCTTCATTCCCGGTTTGGCATTAATGGAAATGTCATGCAAGATTTGATGATCTGGTACGTAGCTAAAGTTAACATGATCAAAAATAATATGACCACGAACTTGAACCTTCTTGGTTGAGCCATCTTTTTGTGGTACATTCCAGTACCACTTACTGCCGACTTCATCGTTTTTCTTAGAAAGAGTAACTGTACCTTGGTCAGCTTCTGACTTTTGATCTTCCAAGTTGAAAATTCTTTCTGCACCAGCTAAAGCCATTACAATAGAGTTTAATTGTTGCGAAATTTGGGCAATTGGCATACTGAATTGCTTAGATAACTGCAAGAATGAACCAATGGCACCAAGTGAAAGCGGAGCCCAACTATTAATTGCGGCAGCACCACCAACAAAGGCGATCAAAACGTAAAGCAAGTTACCCATGTTACCCATAATTGGGAATAAAATTGTAGCGTAAGTGTTAGCCTTACCTGAGGCTTGACGCAATTCATCATTATATTTGTCAAAGCCTTCCTTAGATTGTGGCTCATGGCTGAAGACCTTGATGACCTTCAAACCATTAAGCATTTCTTCATTATAACCATTGATTTGGCCCAGCTTCTTTTGTTGGACTTGGAAGAAGTGACTTGATCTAACCGTTAAGTAGCGCACAATTCCAAATGATAAAGCAAAAATAATGAAGGAGAACACCGTCAATTGCCAACTAAGTGAAAACATAGCAACTACTACAAATAATAAACTCAAAGCTGAGTTAGTAAATTGTGGAATTGACTGTGAAATCATCTGCATCAAGGTATCAATATCGTTAGTATAACGCGACATGATATCACCAAATTCATTTTGGTCAAAGTATGAAATTGGCAAGCTTTCCATGTGAACAAACATTTCGTTACGTACACGATATTGCACTTTTTGAGCTAAAACACCCATCAGCATGTTAAAAAGGTAATTAGACAAAAAACCAATCGCATAGATCCCAAACATTACCGCAATTGCAGTAGCTAGAGGAACATAGTTAGGAACTTTTTCTTTAGTTAAAGGCACAATATAATTATTGATCAAACGTTCAATGAATAACGAGCCAATAACGTTGCTGGCAGCTGCTAGTACAATAGTGATCATGGAAACGATTAGCATCCATGGACTCGTACTATTAACCAGTTTCAATAGGCGCAATAATATTTTGGTTCTGCTACCCTTTGTTTGATTTTTACTTTTTTCCATTGCTTGATCCAAATTGCTCACCTACTTTCCTTGTTCTTCCTGGAATTTAGCGATTGAACTATAAAGTTCGTTAGTCTTCATCAATTCATCGTGGGTTCCAATAGCTTGAATTTGACCATGATCCATGACGATAATCCGATCAGCATCCTTAATTGAAACAATTCTTTGTGAAATAATGATTTTAGTAGTTTCTGGCATATCTTTAGCCAAAGACGTTCTAATTTGTCGTTCAGTACTGGTATCAACAGCTGAGGTGGAGTCATCTAAGATCAAGATCTTCGGATTCTTAAGCAAGGCTCTGGCAATAGTAATTCTTTGCTTTTGCCCACCAGAAACGTTGTTACCGCCTTGTTCCACCATTGTGTCATAACCATCTGGCATTTCACGAATAAAACCATCAGCATGGGCGATTTTAGCAGCGGCAACAACTTGTTCATCGGTTGCATTTTCGTTACCCCACTTGAGGTTATCCTTAATTGTTCCTGTGAACAGCAAATTCTTTTGTAAAACCATCGCAACGTTATCACGCAAAGTCTTCAAGTCATATGACTTAACGTTGTGTCCTGCAACCCGAACGGCACCAGAAGTAACATCATAAAGACGCGGAATCATTGAAACCAAGGTTGACTTCGATGAACCTGTTTCACCAATAATCCCGATTGTTTCACCTGGCCTAATGTGCAAATTGATATCTTTTAAAGCATCAGCCTTGTCCGCAGGTTCGTACTTAAAACTAACGTGATCAAAGATAATTTCACCATTGGTCAAACGTTTCAATGGCTTCTTAGGATCTTCAATTGTTGGTTCTTCCGTAATCACTGAAGCAATACGACGACCACTGGCGCCTGAAATAACCAATTGCGTAGTAATCATAGCTAAAATGTTTAAACTAAACAAAACTGAGTTTGAATAAGTAAACATTGAAATTAATTGACCAGTTTGTAAACTACCGCCAACCACTTCTTTTGCACCGAACCAGCAGATTGACAGCGTTGAAATATTCAAAACAGCTGCAACTACTAATGCGTTCAAAGACATAATCTTTTGTGCAGTCGCAAATAACTTGTAAATAAAACCTGATGACTTCTTAAATTCTTTAATCTGCGGTTGTTCTTGGACGTAAGTCTTAACTTCACGAATACCACGTACATTTTCACGCACAACCTGGTTCATTCGGTCATACCCTCTAAAAATCTTAGGGAAGTATGGATAAGCTGTTTTAATAATCAAGCCCAAAGCAATTGCAAAAACTGGTCCTAAAACTGCAAAGATTAATGATAAACGCGGACTAATAATAATTGACATAATAATTGAAACGATGAACATCATTGGTGCTCTAACCGCAATTCTGATGATCATTTGATATGCCATTTGCACGTTGTTAACGTCAGTAGTCAAACGTGTAACTAAACTGGCACTTGAAAAGTGATCAATATTTTCAAAAGAATAGTCCTGCATATGGTAGAACATGTCTTGGCGCAAGTTTGCGGCAAAACCAGCAGCTGCATGAGCTGAGACATAACTCGCACTAGCGCCTAAAATTAGCGAAATAACGGTTAACACTAATAGCAATAGCCCCATTTTACTAATATAGGACATATCCCCCTTCATAATTCCGTTATCAATCAAAATTCCGACCAAATATGGAATCAGCATTTCAATGATAACTTCACCAATAACAAACATTGGTGAGAGCAAAGACAATTTTTTATATTGCCTAATTGATTTGCTCAATGTTTTGATCATAGAGACCCACCCTTCTATTCTTTTATTCAATCTCGCAAATAAAAAGATAAATGGATCATCTCCATTTATCTTTTTTATCTATATTAAGTTTAAGTATGTGCTTATTTTTACGGAAATTCAATTAACATGCTTGCAAAACAGGTAAATTATTTATGTTGTTGTGGCCTTGGTGCAAATGCGGAACCAACAATATTGTAGTGCTTTCTGAATAAATAACGTACACCATAGGCAGCCGCCGCGATAACGATGTCAGCTACTGCTGGTAAAACTGGGTTGATTACGCGCAATGCTGGGATTTGCAAAATCCACATCCAGACAAACAAAACAACTGCTATAGCCAACATTCTTAAGATCAGCTTAACCAATGAAGGACGTTTACCTTGCTGAGGCATTAGCCAATCATTGTATTTAACCATGAAGATCCCCATTAAAATACCTACACTGGCAATTGTCAGAATCCCCATTTGTGAATTATACGGTTGGTTCTTAGTTTGGAATAATGCAAGGATACCACATAAACCAACAAAAATTGCTAAATAAAGCAATGCGCCATCAACCATCAACTGCCAAGTTGGTGTAGCCACTGGCTTTTTCTTAGGATGAAGCATTTGTTCAGCCTTAATTGCTGGTGAAGCCAGGTAAAGCCCATTGGCTGGTTGCCCATGACGTTGGGCAATAATAATTTCACTGAGCAAGCCATTAGTCATCGCAACTGCATCAGCACGTGACATTGAACCTTGTTTTTGCAGTTCTTTTTCTAGACGAAAAACATAGTCACTGTTCTTGTTACTCAACTTTTCACGCAAAGCTTTTGGATCTTCCTGCTTAATTTTTTCATCCTGAGTATCAAGCTCAGCTTGCTTCTTTAATTTAGCTTGTTTTTCAGTGTTAATTTTTGTTTGATCTTGTTCTCTCTTTGTCTCTTCAGCCATTCTTACTCCTAGACGTTAAATCTAAATTCAATAATGTCACCGTCTTGAACTTCGTAATCTTTACCTTCAAGACGCAGCTTACCAGCTTCTTTAACCTTTTGCATAGTTTCAAGCTTGTCTAAATCATCAAATGAAACAACTTCAGCTCGAATAAAACCACGCTCAAAGTCTGAGTGAATAACACCAGCAACTTGTGGAGCTTTCATCCCTTTGTGGAAAGTCCAGGCACGGGTTTCAGGACCACCGGCAGTAAAGAAAGTTCTAAGGCCTAAGATATGATATGCAGCACGAATCAAACGATCCAAGCCTGATTCTTCTACGCCTTCCATCTCAAGGAATTCTTTCTTTTCATCATCAGCCATACCAGCGATTTCTTCTTCAGTTGCAGCAGAAATACCTAAGCATTCTGCACCTTCGCTTTCGGCATGCTTCTTAACAATTTGGTAATACTTGTCACTTTCTGGATCAGCCATTGAGTCTTCAGCAATATTAGCAACGTAGATAACTGGCTTGGAAGTTAACAAGAACAAGCCCTTAACAATCTTTTGTTCATCTTCATTAAAGTCAATTGAACGGGCAGCATTACCTTCTTCAAGTACTGGCTGCAATTTATTCAAAACAGCCATTTCAGCCTTGGCTTCCTTATCGCCTTGTTGAGCAACCTTCTTTACCTTATTGATTCTGCGGTTAACAGCATCGAGGTCCGCAATAGCAAGTTCCAAGTTAATAGTATTAATATCTTCTTCTGGATCAACCTTACCAGTAACTGAGGTAATATTGTCATCATCAAAGGCACGAACAACGTGAACGATGGCATCAGTTTGACGGATGTTTTCAAGGAACTTGTTACCAAGACCTTCACCTTTTGAAGCACCCTTAACCAATCCAGCAATATCGGTAAATTCAAAAGTTGTGTGCACAATCTTCTTAGCAGGAATCAATTCTTGAATTCTTGCCAAACGCTTGTCAGGAACTTCAACCATTCCGACATTTGGTTCAATGGTGGCAAATGGATAGTTAGCCATTTCGGCACCAGCCTTAGTAATCGCATTAAACAAAGTTGACTTACCAACGTTTGGTAAACCAACAATACCAGCAGTTAATGACATTTGTTGTCCTCTTTTTCTAAAATCAATTTTTTATTTTTACTTACTTGTCTATTTTATCCAAAATTTGGCCGAGCGATACGATCTTTTGGCACATATTGCTCTTTTTTTGCATTAACCGGATCATTCGCCTTAGTTAATAGCTTTTTTAGCTTCCGGTTAAACTCGCTGCGCGGCATCATGACTATGTGCCCACAACCCATACATTTTAATTTGATATCAGCACCCATGCGCAAAATTTCCCAATCATTAGTCTGACAAGCATGAGGCTTTTTCATTTGAACTGTATCAGCCAAATTATAAACAATTTCTTTAGCCATCTAAATCAACACCTAACAAATCAAGAATCCGGTTCAATTCTTCAGTCGAAGCAAAATCAATCGATAAATGACCCTTACCTTTTTGTGTTTCTGAAATATTGACGCTAGAGCCAAACTTATTAGCCAATTGGCTTTCGCTAGCCCGGATAAAGGCCGATTTCTTGACGGTCTTTTTGCTGCGAGGTTTTTTAGCGTTCAATTCACTGACTACCGCTTCAACCTTACGCACCGGCATCCCTTCCTTGACTACTCGCTTAGCCAGCGCATCAATCTTTTCCTTATCTTTCAAACTTAAAAGCGTTCTAGCTTGTCCCATCGACAGTTCACCATGTTGGAGTAAACGCTTAGTCTTGCTAGGTAAAGTGAGCAAACGCAAATAATTAGCAATATATGGTCGCGACTTACCCATCCGCTTCGAAACTTCTTCTTGCGTTAAGCCAAGATTCTTCTGCAGCATTTCATAAGCTTGCGCCTCTTCAAGTGGAGTTAAATCTTCACGCTGCAAGTTTTCTAGAACTGCCACTTCCATCATTTGGCTTTCGTTAAACTTGCGAATAATTGCTGGAATAGTCTTCTTCTTAGCCAATTTAGAAGCACGGAAACGACGCTCACCAGCAATGATCTCATATCCATTAACTGATTCGCGCACGATAATTGGCTGGAAAACACCATTTTCCTTAATAGAATCCGACAGTTCTTTTAAGCTCTTATCATCAAATCTTTTTCTAGGCTGATAAGGATTCGGCCGAATATCGCCCAAATCGAGTTCTTGGACTTCTTCTGCCTCTTGAACTTGAGGCTCATCCTCAAATAAGGCTTCAAGACCACGACCTAGGCCGCCCTTTTTTCTTGGCTCTTTACTTCTTGAGTCTCTTGTCATGAGCTTTTAACACCTCTTTTGCTAAATCATCATATACCTTGGCACCACGAGATTTTGGTGCATATTCTGTAATTGGCTGACCATAACTTGGGGCCTCAGCTAACTTAGTAATTCGAGGAATGATGGTCTTATAAACTTTCTTGCTAAAGTAGGACTGCACTTCTTTAACCACTTCAGCACCCAAGTTAGTTCTGGCATCAAGCATTGTTAACAAAACGCCTTCTACGCCAAGATCTTTATTAAAATGCTTTTGGACTAAACGAATTGTGTTCAAAAGTTGGCTAAGTCCTTCCATAGCATAATATTCACTCTGAACTGGAATCAAAATTGAATCAGATGCAGTAAAAGCATTAATTGAAAGTTGCCCTAATGATGGCGGACAGTCAATAAAAACAAAATCGTATTGATCGCTAATTGCATCTAAAGCTGACTTTAAGCGTGTCTCCCGAGCCATCATTGAAATTAATTCCGTTTCAGCACCGGACAAGTTGATTGTGGCTGGAACCATATCTAGCTTTGGCGTTGAAGTATGGTGAATAGTATCTTGAATAGGAATTTCGTCAATCAAAACATTGTAAATGTCCTGGTCAATCTCTGATTTTTCAATTCCTAAACCAGAGGTGGCGTTACCTTGCGGATCAATATCCACAATTAAAACGCGATAACCACGGTCGGCAATTGAGGCTGCTAAATTGATGGTCGTAGTGGTTTTACCTACGCCACCTTTTTGGTTTGCAACCGAAATTACATTTACCATATTGTTCATCCTTCCCTATTACTTCCTTTTCAATTCAATTGTGATCTTATAATCATCCGGATCTTTATTTTCTGTTACTTTGACTTTAATTCCTGAGTCTTCGGCTAACTTAACCGCCTTCTTAATGGTGTTAATTTGTACCTTTAAGTCTTTAGGAACTCGGCTAACGACCCGCTTAGCTTCTTTTTTAGCCTTAGGCTTAGGGTTAAAGTAAACATCCACATCTTGCACAATCTCTTCAGTTTGTTTAACGTTTAAGCCTTTTGCTTCAATTTCTGTCAAAACGCGATCTTGATCTGCATTACTTAAGCCGATCATTGCACGACCATGACGAGCGGTAATTTTGCCAGCAATCAAAGCTTGCTGCACATTATCATCCAGCTTCAATAAGCGCAATTTGTTAGCCACATAAGATTGAGACTTACCCATATTTTTAGCCAAAGCAGTTTGAGTCAAATCATTTAATTCCATTAAATTAGTATAAGCTTTTGCCTCATCAATTGGATTTAAGTCTTCACGCTGTAAGTTCTCAATCAAGGCTAATGAAGCAGCTTGATCATCACTCATATTTTTGACGATCGCAGGAATAGTCTGCCAGCCCAAGCTTTTAGCTGCACGATAACGCCTTTCACCTGCAATAATCTCATATTGCTCGTCATCGCCATCTTCACGAACTACGATAGGTTGGAGCAAGCCATCCTTATCAAGTGTTTCAGCTAATTCTTTAATTGAATCATCAGAAAATTCACGCCGTGGTTGATAGCGGTTAGGAAAAATCTTGCTCAATTCAAGATCTTGAACCTGTTTATTCTTAGGAATTTCATCATCATGATGCATAAAAGAAAATAATGACATAATATACCCCTTTCTGTTTAATGAATCGGTTTGCGTCGCGGGGTGCCTGCTTGACGTGGATACTTTTTAGGTGTTGCTTTGACTTTTTGAACTAAGATTAGAGTTCGTTCTTCTTCGCTCTCAGGTAGAGTCAATTCTTCTTCCTTAATCAGCTTACCGCCCAGCAATTCAAGAGCTTTTTGACCATCATCCAATTCATCTTCGGCTTTTGGTCCCTTGAGGGCAATAAAGTAACCATCTTTTTTCACCAAAGGCAAGCAATATTCACTCAAAACACTCATCCGCGCAACCGCACGAGCAGTAACGAGATCGAACTTTTCTCGATAAAGCTTATTTTGACCAACGTCTTCAGCGCGGCCATGAACTAATTCGACGTCTTTCAAGTCTAACTTAGTAATTAAGTTCTTTAAAAAAGTCAATCGTTTTGCCAAAGAATCAACAATGGTAATCTTCAATTCTGGCTGCAAAATCTTGAGCGGAATTGATGGAAAACCAGCACCAGCACCAACATCACAAAGAGTGGCACCATCTTTAAAAACATCGCCAAAAGTAAACAGCGGCGTAATACTATCATAAAAGTGCTTAAGGTAAACCTCATCTTCTTCGGTAATTCGTGTCAAATTGACATGCTCATTAACTTCGATCAAATAATTAAAATATATTTTAAATTGTTCAATTTGTTGGTCAGTTAATTTAAAATTGTGTTTTGATAGTTCTAAAATAAATTTTTCAGGATTCATTTTTCACCCGTGAAACCGTGTTTCACACCTCTAAATTTAACGCAAAATGCATTGATTAGTAAAGATATTTCATCTTATCAATTATGAAGTATTTTTACTCAATCGTCAAAGTTTTGCCGCCCGCAAAATAGGGTATAATAAGGCGCAAAGGAGTTAAAAATATGATTGTTACTTTAATTGTTTTAGCTTACTTAGCATATAAAACATATTTAGGCTATAAAACAGGCTTTACACGCTATATCATCGGTTTAATCTGTTCCGCCATTGTCTTTATGGTTGCCATTTTCATGCAAAATCCATTTGGTAATTGGCTATACACACAATACACTGGAGAAATGATTAAGACTAACTCCACTAACAACGTGGAATTAATGATTGCACGCTTTGTCGCTTTCTTTATTGTTTTCTTCGTGGGCAAAATGATCATGAAGATTGTCAAAAGCTGGATTCCTAACAAAAATCCACATGCGACTAACTTAGGCAGTATTCTCGACAATGTCTTGGGTGCTCTAGCCTCCCTAATTGCTAGTTATTTTGTTGTTTACGTGGTCTTGTCCATGTTCAATGCACTACAAAATCCATGGTTTATGCAGCAAACAATTGATTCTAGCTTTTTGAGGTTTATCATTTACAACACACCGGGGCTTTCAAACGGTGTCTTCAATAATATCTTTAATATTGGCAAAACTGTGGGATAAAATATATCAAAAAAGATCTGCTTGTGTCATACTGAGCAGATCTTTCTTGATATGTTTTAACTAAATTAATACTACATTTATGAACCAACATTCGATATACTTATTAGCGCAGGAAGTTTTATGAGCGGCGGCTGTTTTTTCCCCAGAGGTGAGGCCTATGGGCTACATTGATGAAAGGGTTCCAGCCATGTCGGTTTACGAGAGTATCTCCTTGATGCTTTTGTTCGGTACATTTTTGTTGGCTTTGCTGACATATATTGACCACCACCAAAAATAAAAAACGCTGCTCAAACATACTTTGGCCAGTTATTGAGTAGCGTTTAACGTAAAATTTAACATTTGAAGCCGCCACTCTTAAAGCGGGCTGCTTGGAGTCCCTAGGACTCCTTTTTCTTTAGTTATTATAGCATATTTCACTAATCACCGAAATTATCATATTCAATATGTTCATCATTATAAACAAAGATTGCACCAATTCGATCAGGGTTATCATGCCAACCCTTTAGTGGCTTGCCAGCAAAGAATAATCGTTTGCATTCAATTTCTGCTTCAACCGATGTTTTGGTAAAAGTAGTCACACCAGCTAAATCAGTCTTTACAGGATACCCGGTTCTAGGATCAATCAAATGGTGATACTTTTTACCGTTAACTACTAAGTAGCGCTCATATGTCCCACTAGTAACGGCTGAGCATTCAGGCACCATAACTGACGTAATATTGTCGCCTCGCGGCTGTTTAGGATCTTGCACACCAATTGACCACTGGCCACTAATTCTTTTAGGCGAATCACCAACTAACAAGATATTACCGCCCAGATTAATAATTCCTGCTTCAACGCCATATGCACGCCACAAGTCACGAATTCGGTCGGCAATCCAACCCTTAGCAATTCCACCTAGGTCCAGCTCCATGCCCTTCATTTTAAGAAAAACAGATTGGTCACTGTCATTTAAAACCACCTTAAATGGGTCAGTTAACAGCATTCTATCTTTAATTTCTTCATCTTTAGGAACATGTGCGCCTTTAAAACCGATATGCCAAAGTTTAACAACTGGTCCAATTAGAGCATTGAAGCCAAAATTCTCGCGGCTCTTTTCTACTGCCAATTTAACCAAACCATACACAGCACTAGAGACCTGTACCGGATGTTCTCCAGCAGCATGATTGATATCCATTACTTCAGATTCATCTCGATTAACGGTAAAAATATCTTCGTAATGATCAATTAAATCAAATGATTTTTGCAATAGATCACGATTTTGAGTACCAAAAATCTGCAATGTAATTGAAGTTCCTAAAGCATGATGATCACCAACCACCTGCTCTAATGCTAAATCTTTAATCATAATTATTTCTCTTCCAAATATAAATCACGCAACGCCTCACGTAGTTCTGTCGTTACGCCAATTTTTTCTTGTAAAAAGTTATCGAAACTACCAAAATTCTGCTCAATAGCGATTAATGAAGTATCCAAAAAAGCATCAGAAACTGAACCTAAAATTCGCATATTAGCACGAAAACAAAGATTCTCGCCCTCTTCTTGCATTTTTTTATCTCTTTTGGCCCGATAGTTATTAAGCATATAATTTGAGTACAAATAGTCCTGTCTAATTGTTTCCATATCTACGCCAAGCAGATATAACAAGACTACAGTTACCAATCCAGTTCTGTCTTTTCCTTCTGAACAATGATAAAGTACAGCACCTTTTTCAGTATTGGCCAACAGCTCTAAAATTTTATGCAAGCTATGTTGAGCGTGTTCTTTCAATACATGTGACTTGTAACGCTCACACATCATTCTAAAGCCAGCATACTGATCTTGACGATAAGTTGCGAATACTTGGGTTAAGTCTTTCTTACCGCCTTTGGTGTTGTCATCAACAGAAATTGGAATACAGAAATGCTCTACGCCAGGGATTTTGCTGTCTGGACAATGGTCACATTCAGTTGGTGAACGCAAATCAATAATCTTAGTCAAGCCATAATTGAGCAAAAACTCTTGATCATGTCTCGTTATGTTGCTAATCTTGCCCGTTCTTAATAACCGATGCATCTTGACCTTACGTCCCTGATAGCCAACATATCCGCCTAAATCACGCGGATTACAAACTTTTTCTAATGGCAAAATATTTGGTTTCATTAATTTCATCTCTTTATTAAGTATTTTGATAAAAAAGCCGGATAGTGTCCCTATCCGGTAATTTTACTATCACGTGGTAAGTCACGCAAAATTATTTGTTAGCTTGTTCAACAAATTTAATAAAGTTAGCCATCATAGCATCTAGTTGCTTAATGTAATCTTCATTGGTCAAATCGCCAGTTTCTTTATCAAAATTGCTTGCAGCACCGCCAATTAAGATTTCATTGCCTGGCAAAACATTGGCACTCATGTCTGGTGAAAGCAAGATTTCACGAGCATCTTCTTGCGCACGACTAGATCCTTGAATACCGTATGAAGTACCAACAACTGCAGCCGGCTTCATCTTCATCACATTAGGACCAGCATGTGAACCTAACCATTCAAGCGCACTCTTTAAGGCAGCTGGAATTGAGTGATCATATTCTGGTGTAGCCAAAATTACACCATCCGCATTCTTAACATCCTCGATCCACTTCTTAGTAACATCATCTGGCTCATCAGTTCTACAGAAAGGCTTAAGTTGATCGATTTCTTTAACTTCAATATCAGCTTGCTCACCATAACGCTTAGCAATAAATTTTGCTAAAAAACGATTGAAAGAAAATGGAGCGTTTGTACCAACAATTGCTAAAATTTTCATTTAAATAAGCCCCCTACTTAGTAAGTTGTGCATACCAATCATCAACTTCATCAAAGAAGTGATTCAAAAACTTAAGTGTACCTGCATCGGTCAAGTCGCCTTTATCATCAAATTGTTTTGGTGCCAAACCCATCATAAATTCGTCACCAGCAAAGACATGAGCACTAAAACCAGGTGCGCCCAAAATGCTCTTCAAGCGAGTTTGCGAACGAGACGCACCTTGAGGCATTGGTGAAGTTGACACAATAACTACTGGCTTATCATGGAATGGGTGAACAGAACTAGAAAGCCATTCAAGTGCACTCTTTAAGGCACTTGAAATTGAGTGTTGCTGTTCTGGTGAAGCGATCAAAACCATATCTGCATCAGCAATTTTTTTACCTAAAGCTAATACGCTAGCAGGAGCATCAACGCCTTCTTTATACATAGGCAAGCCCTTAACAGTCGCAAAGTCAAAATCATACTTATCGCCTAAGTCCTTAATAATGACTTTAAGTAATTTTTCGTTAAATGAGTTATCGGCATTGGAGCCCGATAAAGCTAATACCTTCATAAAAACCACCTTTCAAAAATCCTCTTAGTTATCATTATAGACTAATGTAGCTTAATTTATGTCATTTTAATTTTAATAACAACAAGAAAAAACGCCTTCGATAATGAAGGCGCCCTCTACTGAATGAAAAGCACAAATGATTGGTGAAATTTCTATGCCAAGTTATCCTTAAGCGAAGCTTCTTCGTCGGCAGCAAACATTGGGTTTTCTTGAGTTTCGCTGAGACGATTGTTAAGCATAGCATCGTGGATTTGAGCATTCAACACATTGACGATTTGAGTTTGGCTGAAGCTTGCAATCTCATTAACAATCAATGCAGCCATACCAGTAGTAGAAATCCAGTTAGCAATTACGATGTCATGAATCTTTTGATCATCGTAATCAACATCAGGATATTGTTCCTTGAACTTTTCAGTTCCAAGTTCCATCAAAGTGTCAGCAATGATCTTGCTACCAAACTTGCCATCAACGAACATTGCTCTAAACAAGTTAACATGAGCTTGAGCAAAATCAATGTATGACAAATCCAAGTCAATCAAAGGTTCACCAACGTACTTTTGTTGTAAAGTATGTGTTCTCAAGTCATTAGAGATTCTTCTCAAAACTTGATTGCGAAGATCATCCATGTTGTTAAATTCTAGATACAAAGGTTGGGTTGAGAAGTGTCCTGCTTTAGCAATGCCACGAGCAGTCAAACCTTCAATACCATCCTTGATTGCCATCTTGTAGGCTGTATCTAAAATCTTGTCTTTACTAATTTCTTTTTTTCTTGCCATTTTAATGCACCTCAATCATTGTATAAAACATGTGCTTTTCAATACACTTGTTTTCTTTTCTTCATCACTATAATATATCCAAAAAAAATAACAATTGCAAGTCTTATACACTAACTTATTAAAAAATATTATAATCGCTTAAATAGCGATGAGCCGTTGTCTCCTGTAAATTGATCATAATGTGAAGAAGCCATTTCAATAACTGCTTGCTTGTCCAATCCTTGTGCAGCACAAAACGAAAAGAATGCAGCAGATAAAATATAGCCGCGTTCACGATCATCTGTCAGGTTATCTGAGAACTTCATATTAATCGAATGATTTGCATAATCCGTTGTCAATTCAATCGATTTATTTTCTGGTTTACTACTCATTCTATTGCAACCTCTTTTTTGTTCTAAAACAAATAAAATTAAAAATTTAAAAATTTCTATTATAATTATATTACAAAATCAAAAGAATTAGAAAGCGTGTTTTTATCAATGAAAGTTTCAGCTTGGCGCTCATCATGCACCTCAATTTTAATCGGGAAAAAGGCCTCTCTTTCTGGCAGTATCATCATCGGTCGTAATGAAGATGCTAAGACTGCTTGGCCTAAGCATTTAGCCTTTAATCCACATCGAGATAATGTACAGAAAAACCATTTTAAATCCAAAGACAATAAGTTTGAAATGGATTTACCAACAGCTAGCTACTCTTATTCTTCAACCCCAGAATGGACAGATAAGTACGGAGTGTTCGAAGAAGACGGAATTAATGAATATCATGTAGCAATGAGCGCCACCGAAAGTGCCTACGCAAATGACCGCGTTTTAGCTGTTGACCCCTTTGATACTGACAAAGGAATCTTAGAAGAGGCAATGGTCACCGTAGTTTTACCTTATGTTAAATCCGCACGTGAAGGCGTTCAGCGCTTAGGAGAAATTGTAGAAAAATATGGTGCAGCAGAAGCTGACGGAATTCTCTTTGGCGATCGTGATGAAGCCTGGTACATGGAAATCGGTTCTGGCCATCATTGGGTTGCACAACGAATCCCAGATGATTCCTACGCTGTTGTCGCCAATCAACTAGCTATTCAAGAAATTGATTTTGCCAGTGACGACTTCATGTATTCTCAAGACCTGCAAAAATTTGTCTACGACAATAAACTCTGGCCTAAAAATCAGCCATTCATTTGGCGTGATATTTTTGGCACTCATGACGATAGTGACTTACACTACAACACACCACGAGTATGGAGCGGTCAACGTCTGCTTACTCCATCTGTAGCACAAGAACCCGAAAGCTTTAACCTGCCATTTATTCGCAAGCCTGATGCACCAATTTCTGCGCAAGACGCTCAACGCGTTTTAAGCGATCACTACAACAACACCGCCTATGATTTAACCAATCAGAAAAACAGAAATAATGCCACTTTCAGACCTATCTCTGTGGCTACTACTCAGGAATCACACTTGCTTGAGTTAAACGGTGAAAACATGATTCACTGGCTAGCTATGGGTGTGGCTGCGCAAAGTGTTTATGTGCCATTCTATCCTCAAGGCACTAAGGTACCAAATACCTGGAAAAATGGAAAAGAAACCTACTCACCAAATTCAGCTTACTGGGTCTTTAAACTGGCTAGCGTCCTGGTTGATCGTAATTGGGGTAAGTACGGCACCGCTTTAAGCAATACGCAAAGTACTACTAACGAAAAATTGCTTCAAATTAGACAGCAATATGATCAAAAATTAGCACAAGAAAAGGATCAAGAACAACAAATTAAATTAGTGGATGAAGCCAATGCCAAATTAGCTAAAACTGCTACTGATGCTTATAAAGAATTGATCGCTAAACTAATCACCGAACAAACTGGTGACTCACCGTTGCGTTTCCAAATGGATCCTAACTTATAAAAAAGCTCAAAATCAAAGAAGGCTGATACCATCATTTTGAAGCGGTACCAACCTTCTTTTTATTTTTCAACGATCTAAGGCTTGCTTTAGATCGTTGATTAAATCTGTTGGATCTTCAAGTCCTACCGATAATCTAAGCAAAGTTGGAGTGATGCCTAACCGTTTTCTCTGTTCTTCAGCCACATCTGCATGGGTCTGATAATAAGGAATAGTAATTAAACTTTCTACGCCACCTAAACTTTCCGCAAAAGTAATCACCTTTACGTTATTGAGCACGGCCTCAACTTGTTGCTCATTTTGCAAATAAAAGCTAACCATGCCGCCTTGACTAGGATACAAAACTTTAGTCACCCTAGAATCCTGCTTTAAAAATTCAACAATCTTTTTAGCATTGGCAGTGTGTTGTTTCATTCTTACCTTCAGAGTCTTTAGACTACGCAAAAGCAACCAAGAATCAAAACTATCCAAGGTATCTCCGGTTGTGATGTAATAATCATAATATTGACTAGCCAATTGCGGATCTTTAACTACCAAAATTCCACCTAATAAATCATTATGTCCCGACAGATACTTAGTAGCTGAATGAACCACGATATCTGCCCCTAGCTCTAATGGGCGTTGATAAACAGGTGTTAAAAAAGTATTGTCAACTGCCAATAAAACATCAGGGGACTTCTGGTGAACAGCCTGGGCTATTTTTTCAATATCAAGAGTTTTCATCATTGGATTTGATGGTGTTTCCAGCCAAATCAACCTAGTTTTAGCAGTAATTTTAGCCAGCAATTCATTAATACTTTTTCCATTCCACTGTGAAAAATCAATCCCATAATGATTTTGTAAATATCTAAAATAGCGAAAATCTCCACCATACAAGTCGTCTAAAGAAATGACGTGATCACCAGTTTTTAGAAAAGACAAAGCTAATTGAATAGCTGCCATACCTGAACTGACAGCAAATGCGGCATTACCGTCTTCAAGTTGAGTCATTGTCTTCTCAACTGCTTGACGATTAGGAGTCGCAATCCTGGAATAAGTGTATTCTTTCTTAGGATCATAATTTCTAGCCTGTTCTAGCGTTGGGTGGCGATAATTCGATGAAAGATATAATGGCAGTGCAACTGCGTTTTTATCATCTAAGTGATTTCCTGCTTGAGCTAAAATAGTAGCAAGTTCATTTTTATTTTTACACATAACCTATTCCTTTCTAGCAGCTGCTAAAGCTTGCTTAAAATCAGTAATTAAATCTTTAATATCTTCAATACCTACTGAAATTCTGATCAACCCGGGCTTAATACCAGCAGCAAGTTGTTCTTCTGGTGATAGTTCTGCGTGACTCATTTTGCTCGGTAATTCAACCAGACTTTCAACTGAGCCTAAGCTGACTGCCAAAGCAAATAAATGTAAATTATCAACAAACTTCACAGGATCAATTTGTTGACTATTAAGTTCAAAGGAAAAAACTGCGCCAGCTTCTGCGGCTTCTTGGTGAAGTTCTCGATAGCCCTCCAGATTTTGAATACCCGGATAATAAACCTTATCTACTGCCGCAACAGTTTGTAAAAATTGGATTAGCCGTTTAGTATTTTCAACCTGCCGATCCAACCTTACACTTAATGTCTTAATTCCACGCATTAATTCATTACTGTCTTCAGGAGAAAGAACCGCACCCAAAGCATTTTGGATAAAATAGATCCGCTCACTTAATTTTTTATTCGCGGTTATCACTGCCCCAGCAGAAACATCAGAATGACCTGACAAATACTTAGTAGCAGAATGAACCACAATATCAGCACCTAAAGGAATCGGCTTCAGGTAATATGGACTGAGGAAAGTATTATCAACAATTGTCAATAAGTCATGCTTTTGAGCAATTTGCGCTACATTTTCAACACTTGTAACTCGCAGTAATGGATTAGTGATTGGTTCAAAATAAATAGCTTTAGTATTAGGCTGAATAGCACTTTCTATTGCGCGTGAATCTCGCGTATCAACAGCCGTAATCTCCAATCCCCATTGCTTAAAAAATTGGTACAGCAATCTAAAAGTGCCGCCATAAATTTGATCACCCACAACTAAATGATCACCAGCCTTAAAAATAGCAAGCGCTGCGTGAATAGCTGCCATACCAGATGAAAAAGCAAAACCACGGTCACCTTCTTCCAACTCAGCTAACTGCTGTTCTAACGCAAAACGAGTTGGGTTGCCACTTCTTGAATAGTCAAATCTAACTGATCTTTCTACACTCGGATACTGATAGGTCGTAGCCTTGTAGATCGGCACTGTTACACTGCCATCAAACTTTTCACCATCAGGAACATGAATCAATTTAGTATTAAATTCTGTCATTTTTATCCCTCTCTCACTTCAAAGTGGTATCCCAAGCCGGAATTTGGCTCTTGCCAAAATATTTTCTAAATAATTGTTTAGTTTTAGCAGTTTGATATGCTTTAACAACTTCACGATAGATCTTTTTATGTTGTGATCCCTTTTTAGCCGCAATCACATTTATCCATTTTTCTGAATCTTTATTCAAAGGTTCTGTATAAATAGTCTCTTTAGCAGTTAAACCTGCTGGTTCCACAAAATCATTATTAACAATGGTGGCATCAACTGATGAAATTACTCTTGCAGTTTGAGCAGCTTCTAGTTCTTTAATCTTAAGGTGTCTAGGATTGGCACTAATATCATTAACTGTCGCTAAAACTGTATTTCTCTTCAACTTAATGAGACCTGCATTTTTTAACACAAACAAAGCACGTGATTCATTAGTTGCATCATTAGCAACTGCAATAGTAGTTCCGTCTGGTAGTTGATTTAAGCTTTTGTATTTTTTGGAAAAGACTCTGTTGGGAGCTATATAAGTTTTAGCAATCGGTACAATTGCATTCCCATTGGTCTTATTCCATTGATTAAGAAAGGCATAATGTTGATAAGAATTTAAATCAATTTCACCATTTTTTAGAGCCTTATTTGGCGTATTGTAGTCAGTAAACGTTTTGATCTTAATTGTGATATTGTATTTTTTCTTTGCCGTTTGAGCTACACTATGCCAAATTGCGCTTTCACCTTTAGATGGACTAGATAAACCCACAGTTACTACTTTAGTATTTGCGGCTTGCCCCGAAATCGGTGGGCCAAAACTGAACCAGCCTAAAATCAAAATAATACAGATACATGATGTAGCTATTAATCTAGCTTTAAGTTTTCTTTTTCTCATTCTCATTTTCTCCTATAAACAAAAAGCACCCATCCAAAAAGGACGAGTGCTTCGTGATGCCACCTTTACTTCATCATTTGCTCACGCAAAAGATCTTACTAACTATCTAACAATAGTTTACTTTAGTAACGAGAGTAACCCCGATGCCAACTAACTATCGCTGACATTGATCATTCTAAGCCCATCTTCATCAACCTTGTCTTGTTGTTTTTCACCATCCAACAACTCTCTGTCAAAAACACTAATTGATTACTCTGCTTTTCAAGATCACTTTTATTAATAATTGCAATTAATTTATCATCTTATTTTAACTTTGTCAAATATAATCAGCAAAATAAATTTTAGGCTATTTTTTCTTAGTCATTAAGCCGTCCATCATTTCATAAATATGGTCGGCGTATTTTTCTAGCCGCGGATCATGCGTTACTAGAATAACGGCCTTGTCACGCTTTTTCGCTAAATCCTTAAACAATTGTCCTACTTCTTCCACATTTTGCGTATCTAGCGAAGCAGTCGGCTCATCGGCTAACAAAATATCTGGGTTAGCATATAAGGCCGTCGCGATTGCTACTCGCTGCTGTTGCCCACCAGATAATTCATTTGGATACTTATTAACCAGCTTTTCAATCCCTAGCTGCTTGAGTAAGCCTTGCAATTTATCTTGCGACAAATTATTTTGCTTTTTTACTTTATCAATCAAAGTAAATTGCTCTTTAACTGTCAAAAATGGAACTAAATTATAAGCTTGTAAAACAAAGCCAATTTTATTCAAGCGTAGTTCTCCACTTTGCTTAGCAGAAAAATTACTAATGTCTCGACCATTAATCAAAATTTCACCTGAAGTTGGTTTTTGCAAGGACCCGGCGATCGTCAAAAATGTACTTTTACCAGCGCCTGAAGGCCCCATAATTAAAACTACTTCACCCTTATTAGCCTGAAAATTGATATCTTTCAAAGCTGCAACTTTAGCTTCGCCTTTACCATAAACTTTATTAACATCTTTTAATTCAATTACTGCCATTTTACTCACCAATTGCCTTTGCTGGATCAACCTTCAAAATTGATCTAATCGGAATCAAACTACCAATAATACCCATGACTAGCATCCCTAACGTACCACTAATCATAATTGCTGGCGTAAAGGTCATTGGCACAGCTGCTGGTAAAGTTAAATCAGTTAACCACATCAAGATAATCGCAATTACAACACCAATAGCTACTAAAATTATGGATTGACTGATCGTTGCACCAACTAAAGTTTTACTTGGAATTCCTTGAGCCCGCATAACGGCAAAATTATGCATTTTTTGCATAGTTAAAATATATAGGAAAACAGCAATCACGATCAAAGAAATAACAAATAAGAATCCAATCATCAATTCAAAAGTTAAGTTTTGAGCCGTATATCCTGGAAGCTTATTAATAAAGGCTTGAATTGGGTATGTCTTGGCATCCTTATAATTGAATTTATAATTTCTATTCTTTGAAACAACTGCAGAAGCGGCTACATTAGGAGCGACCATCCGCAGTTTTTTCCAAGTTTTCATTGAGCCATAAACAATTGGCGCAATATTAATCTTGGCGTTATTTACAAAACCAACAATTTTATATTTTTTCTTAGAGCCATTCAGAGAAATTTGATCCCCAAGCTTGTAGCCTTTGTCTTTGAAACTACTGTCTACTGTAATCTGATTACCATTCTTTGCTTTTTTCCCAGCAATTATATCTTGATCTTGATAAATAAACTGGTCTTTTTTGATGCCTAAGAATTGAGCTGAAATTGAGTTTTTTCCCTTTTTCTTAACTACAATTCCTAATTGACCAATAATTGCTTCATTCTTGCCAATTTTTGCGTTTTTTAGATCGTCTTTTGTCAGAATTGACTGACTCATGCTGATATTGGCATTTTTATTTAAAACAATCTTTTGCGCATTCCAATTTTCAATTGCTTGTGTATTCTGACTTGCTAACCCAACAGCCAAAGATGACAACATAAAAATTAAGTAGCTGATCAAAAAGATCATCAAAATAATCAAGCCATAGCGCAATTTTTCATGCTTAATTTCTTTCAGTGCTAGAAACATAACTACATCCCCTTTGCTAGTATGTCCAGGCTCTTCTTATAGCGCGCCAAGTTCTTTTCCTGATTTTCGGGATCTGATAAGCATAAGTTGATAACTTCATGACTAAGTACCATGGCACTCCACAATTGTGGCCCCATATTCAACAATTGTCTTGAATAAATTTTGAAATTATGTGGTATCAAGTACTCATTTTGCGACATATGCAATTTCATCATTGGTTCATATTTACTGTATTGAACTTTATCAATAAACTTAACTACTCTTGCATAAAAATGATTAGGATCAAATTTTTCATTAGGACTCATCCTAGCATGAATGTCTTCAATAGCGATGTGATACATATAAACATATGCATCAATTAAATCATCAAAATATTTATAAAATGCTCCTCGAGCAATGTTGGCATTCTTAACAATATGTGACACCTTAGCATCTGCTAACGGATAAGTGCTGAATTCTTCTAACAACACCGCTTCAATACGTCTACGTTTAGCAGACGGTAAATTTTTAAAAGTTTGCTTAACCATTTTGTTTTCCCCTTTTTCAACACATATGACGACTTGTCATCAATTACTTATATCATAGCTGATTGTGACGAGTTGTCAATACATATACAAAAAAAGAAGGCCTCTGCCTTCCTTCTCTAAACTAAAACTCGATTATAGTAGTACAACCTAGCAACACCATCACGGACGCTAAATTTACTTAATGCACAATTATTTGGCGTATCTATCTTGTCCATGTCGCCATTACTCAAATAATGAGCTGCCATCATTCGAATCAAACGACCATGTGCCACTACTAATACCTTACCTTCTGGATATTTTTGATATATTTCGTCTAAAAAGTTAGCGCAACGTGCTTCAAACTCTTCGTAGCTCTCACCATTTTTGGCATATTTAACATAGTCGCGAGTAACTTTTCCCCATGGATCAACGACATCTGGATATTCCTTAGCAATATCATCCATCTTCTTGCCGTCCCAATCACCAAAATCAAATTCCAGCAAACGTTTGTCTAAATTTAATTTCTTTTTACCTTTAGTAAAAATTCTCGCAGTCTCTACTGCTCTCTTCATTGGACTGGAATAAACAACATCAAATTTATTTTCATCAAACTTAGCGGCGGATTTTTTAGCATATTCACGACCAAATTCATTCAAGTCTGCGTCAACTTGTGCGCCCTGAATTCGATTATCTTTATTCACGTCTGTTTGTCCATGACGAATAAAAACTATTTCCATTTTTTACATCACCTTTTCTTAAAATCATACCCTTATTTAACTAATCTTTCCATTTCTTTACTGTTTTTTTAGCGTTTTGAAATTTAAAAAGCTTAAAATATAAATAGATAATTAGAAAGGGGAAACATTATGTCCCGCGTTACAATTGAAAGAGATGGTCTCACCTTAGTAGGAGACCGCGAAGAACCATTCGGCGAAATCTATGACATGGCTATCCTCATGCATGGTTTTACCGCTAACCGCAACACTGAATTATTAAGACAAATTGCCGATGATCTACGCGACGAAAATGTCGCTAGCGTCCGTTTTGACTTTAATGGTCATGGCGAAAGTGACGGCAAGTTTGAAGATATGACTGTGCCAAACGAAATCGCTGACGGCAAGGCAATCTTAGAATACGTTCGCACCGATCCACATGTACGTAATATTTTCTTAGTTGGTCATTCCCAAGGCGGTGTAATTGCATCAATGCTTGCCGGTCTTTATCCTGATGTGATTAAAAAAGTTGTCCTTTTAGCACCAGCTGCTCAATTAAAAGACGATGCACTTAAAGGTAACACACAAGGCGCAGTCTATGATCCTAACCATATTCCTGATACTGTTCCACTAGTCGGCAATAAATTAGGAATGAAACTAGGCGGATTTTATCTCCGAACCGCTCAAGTTTTACCGATTTACGAGGTCTCTGCCCGCTTTAGTGGCCCAGTATCAGTCATTTATGGTACTAATGACCAAGTAGTTAACCCTAAATATGCTAAAAAATACCATGATATTTATGAAAATAGCGAACTTCATGCCATTACGGATGCAGATCACAGATTCACTGGTCAATACAAAAAGTCAGCATCAGATTTAACTGCTCAATTTTTAAAACCATTATTTTAGCGCCGAGTAAAGTCGAACTCAGTACGAAAGACGTAATGATCCTTAGTACTTACGTCAGGTTCAAATTGAAATTCAAAATCATTAAAGTCCTGCAAATCTGTGGGATTTTTTATTTGCTTCTCGGCAATGTAGCGCACCATTTCACCACGAGCCATCTTAGCGTGAACCCCAACGGTCTTCCACTTACCATTTTTTAGTTCCTGAAAGTCAACCGTAATTAATTGTCGTCCTTGACTCAAATAAGGTTTAACCAAACGTGTATATTGCTTGGAAGCCAAATCGATAACTATATTATCTTCTTGAAATAAATTTTCAGCGATATCACTGCCCCAGAAATAATACAAGCTATAATCACGAAAACCAACCATTTTAGTATTTAATTCTAGGCGATATGGGCAAACACCATCAAAAGGCCGGAGCATACCATAAAATCCTGATAGAATCCGCAAATTCTTTTGAATATAGTCAAGTGCAGGTTGTGTAAATAAATCCGGAGCCATATATTGGTATTGAATTCCTGAAAAAGCCAAAATTGCAGGGGTTAATCGTTCATCCAAATTCATATTTTCTAGTTGCAATATGCTTTGCTTAGTCACATTTTCACTAGCATGCCAAAGGTCTTTTAACTGTTCATTTGACCTTGACTTAAGAAATCTTTCTAGAATTCGTGTCTTATCCAAGAACTGCGGTTTTGACTGAATTGGAAATGAATCACGATCAATTTTCATAATTTTTGCAGGTGCAATAATAATTTTCATTTTTAGATTTTGTTCCTTTACGGTAAACTTAAATTGTGATTAATAAGGAGGAAAAATAATGAATCCTGATTTTGCAATTGTCTTAAATTATCAACTTAATGATAAGGCTGATGCCGACTTTTTAGTAAAAACAGCCCGTAATATCGGTGCTCGTGCAGTGATGACTGACAGGCAAACTGAAGATTTCAAAACAGCTTGCGCTAAGTATACTATTTTTTTAGCTAATCCAGAAAATAGTACTGACTTAACTAAGGATAACGTCATTGATACCATGGTCAATAACCGTAAAGCTGGTAAGACTACAATTATTAATGTGCCCGTTGAAGCAGGCAAGTTTTCTGCCGCAACTCAAGCAATGCTGGATACGATCAATGATTGGATGCACCAATTCGGTCACGCCTTCAACGAAGTAAAAACTAGTGCTTTAACCAGTAGCGATGGCTTTATTTTAGAAAATCGCCACGCAAATTACCAAAAATATGTCTTCTTACCTAGTCCTCTTCCTGACAAAATCGTGGTAGAAGGCCTAGTCGAAGAACCTAACCGGGTAGAATGGATTGAACATCGAACTGATCTTGATTTTAACTATAAGGATCAAAAATTAACTATTAACTTAGTCAAACCAGATGATGAGTTTGCTTGGCAAGTGTTGCGAATTCAAGCCCACCGACCTGAAGATGACATTTTAGAAACGAAATTTTAGTAAAAAGGCGTTCTTTGTAGCAGAACGCCTTTTTACAACCTTATGTAATTGCTATTTCTATTTTCAAAAAAATTTATTCTTGCTTAAGCTTTAACTACTGAACCATTATCAAAAAATTCTCTAAAACGACGTGCTTCTTTATCCAGAGTAATTTCATCATTAACTTGCGATAACTTATAGCCAACAAAATAAGGTGGCGCTTCAAAACGTGTAATATATTTAGCACAAATACCGTCATCATTACGCGGATAAAAGAATAGATTATAAGAATCGCAGCGGCCATTATACATGATATTTAACAAATACTTGGCACCACTTTGAATCCAGTCAGCCCACAAGTCAATGCTATTTTTATCTAACAAGTTAATATTGAGCTCAGTGTAGCCTTGAACGGGATGTTCAGCAATGTTAACTTCTACCCCACTTTTTTCAAAAAGGGTCTCACCTTCAAAATTATTCGGGTGAATATATTTATAGCCATCTTCATGTTCAAAGCCAACTATCTGCATATGCGGGTGAATCAAGGAACCACCTGAATGTGGACCATAGTTCTTGTACCAAACAATTGACTCATATTGGTCACTAGCCTGCATTTTTTCAAAACAAGCTAGCGCAAAATGCATCAACTTGCGATTATGTTCCTGCGTATAAGTACTAATATCGCCGTTATGATCACTAGATTCAATTAGTACAGTCTGCCAGGTATCGCGCAAGGTCGGGAACTTATTCTTAAGCCAAATCATGTCATCTTCCTTGGCGTAAATATCAGTTAAATTTTCAACATCACAAAATGGGCAAACGTTTTTCTTCTTATCCTTACGATAAGATTGCGGTTTGCCTTTAGCAATGCTCATCTGAAAAACAAGTGGATCATTAGTCATATTTATTCCTTTTTTTTATTTAAAATAGTTTAAAATCTAATGGGTAAAGTTTTACTATAATGTAAAATATTTTGTAGCTTTACTAGCATAAAAATACTTGTTATACTTTGTTAAAGCAAACGCTTATTCGAAATTTATCAAGAGACGGGTTTTAATAATGCAATCTAGAACAGAAATGAGAAAGCGAAACAATCGCAACAATCTCTATCTTATTATTATTGGCATAATTGTCGTAATTGCAATTATTTGTGGCTTTATCATTCATAATCAAAGAGTGGCTGCTGAACGTAGCCAGCGTGAATATGCTTCTACCCACTTCAACCCTAATGTAACAATTTATGGTGTGCAAGTAGGCAAGCTTACTGTTAACAAGGCGACTGCTAAGATCAATAAACAAGCTGATAATGTCGTCTTTTTAAGAAATAAAAAGATTATTGCTGAAAAAGACGACAAGGTTCAAACTATCAGCCAAGCTGAAGTTAAAAATATTTTCACTAAGCAGCATACTGATTTGCCAAGCAAAAAAAAATACGTTTTCAAATCCGCCAAAATAGATGAAGCAAAAAAGAGTTTGCAAAAAATACAAAATGCTGTAGTCACCTATAAGATCAATGGTCAGGAATTCAAGCTAAAAGCTGATGACCTAATTCACGAAGTTACTTACAAAGGTGGTAAATATAAATTCACCGATGTAAAAAAACTGCACGCTAAAATGGAAGCGATCGATCAAGAAGTCAAAACTCTAAAGAAGAGTTATAAATTTACTGTTCCTACTGGTAACAAAGTCAATGGCAAAACGATTACGGTAAAAAACGAAAGCTATGGTTGGGGAATTTATGTCAAGAAGGCTGTGGCTGCAGTAGAAAATGCTTTTATTAATGGTCAAGATGTTGTTGATGGTAGTAAGTATATTTATGGCGAGGGTTATAGTACCTATGCTCATGGTTATGGCAAGAGCAATCATGGTATTGGTAAAAACTACGTCGTTGTCTCCATCAAAAATCAGGAACTATGGGTTGTCCGTAAAGGGAAAGTTGCCGTTCACTTAACTGACGTTGTCACAGGTACTGAAAATAAGAGTAACGCTACTCCTAAAGGTGTTTGGTACATCATGTACAAGGAATCACCTAGCGTATTGCGTGGTTACAACAACGACGGTTCTAAGTATGCCTCCAAAGTACAATATTGGATGCCATTTACTTTGAGCGGCTGTGGCTTACATGACGCTAGCTGGCGTAGCGATTGGAGTAAGTCAGCCTATCTTACTGGTGGCTCACATGGCTGTGTTAACATTCGTCCAGCTGAAATTAGAAGTGTTTGGAACAACGTTTTAACTAACGATGCTGTTATCGTATATTAAAAAATAAAGATTAATCGCCTACTTCAATTGAAGCGGGCGATTTTTTTGCGTAAAATTAACAGAAAAGATATAGATTTTTGAAAGGATCAAATATGTTAGTCATCGGTATTATTTGCTTGGTGGTTGCTGCCATTTCTTACTTTAAATACCTTAGTGAAAAGAACGGACAAGCTAACCAAAAACAAGCTGAAAACAAAAATGAGGCAAAATGGCAGCGCACTTTAGCCATCATTTTCCTCGTTTTCGGAATTTTATTAATTGGTTATTGGATTGCATTGCGCTAAAAAAGACGTGAATTTTCACGCCTTTTTTAAATATAATTGATTACCACATTACCCATATTAGCTCTTCCCTTTAAAACTAAGGTAGGACCGCCGCCATTGCTTTTTCCTTTAACTATTACATTACCAAGGCTAATGCTTAATTGATTATCAATCTGCCATGATAAGGGAACGTAGAGATTTACATTTCCCATTGAAGCAGTTAGATTAAGCACGACTGTATCACCTGCTGCTTTAGCATCATCAAGATAGATATTGGCATTACCGAATGAAGCTTCAAGATTAATTGACTGTAAATTTTGTGAATGAATATAACGTGAAGAATCGCCAGCCATCTTTTGATTAATTACGATATTGTCACCATCTTCAATCACATCTTGAACATGATGATGTGTTACTTTTGTCTCTGTATCAGCATCGTCACTATCATCGTCATCATTCCAATGAAAGCTCTTCTTGATAACAATTTCCGGATCTTTTTTAAAAAGCAAGCTCAATCCCATTGAAACAAGCAAAGCAATGAACAAAATCATCCAAGAGGATAAGAACTTTTTAATGCCCAGGGGACCTGCATAAGTAATTACTAAAAAAGCAATTGAGAAAACGGACACCACAATGCTCTTATCAAGCAAGCCCTTAATTAAGCAAGCCACAAAAATGACTGTCAAAATAATTGTCCAAACGCTAATTTTGAAGCTTAACAAGCCTAATTGACTGATCACCAAAAGCGCAGCTGCAGCGATTAGTCCTACTCCCCACAAAATTCTTGCAAAACTGTTTTTCATTATAAAGACCTTCTTTCATCTAAGCGTGTGCGTAATTCTTTGTAGTATCGACGGGATGCATATACAGTTTTATAAGTATCATGAAACTGTATCTTGCAATCTGAAATCGACCGAGTTAAACCATAAATTTGATCTAAATTAATAATTGTCGACTTGGAAATCCGCATAAAACCTGCGCCTAAAATATTTTCTAGCTCATACAATTTATGTTTATCCAAGCATGCCCTGTCTTGTGTATGTAGAATTACTTGCTTAGCATCTGTTTCAAAAAATAAAATTTTGTTCAGTGGTAAGTAGTAAGAAACATTATCCTTGAAGCACTCGATTTGATCTTCATGCTCTATATTTTGCAATTTGCGATAAAGCTGTTCCATTTCTGGAGAAATATTTTTAGCCTTAATAATCAATTCATCTTCTGAGGCATCTGGATCAATCTCAAGTTTTACTTTCATGTTCCTCACTCCCTTCTGAATCTGATATTTATATTAAAAAATATTTCAGATAGCTTTTCCATAGTTTTGAACTAAGTGGTAAATTTTGGCTTCTAAGTGGCAAAAAAATAAGACGACCTCTGTCGTCTTATTGCTTATTATCAATGTAAACTAGTAAAAAATGTTATCAGTCCAAGATTTGATTATTTTTTGCTTTCTACTGCATAGATTAATACTTAATAGAATAATATATGAGCACTACTATAAAAGATAGTATGACAAATACGCTAGCCAACGCCATAAATGAAACATTAATAATTATCACGCTACTTAGCTTTAAGTAATGTTGACTCATCACAACGATGATCATCCATAAACCGATGTTTAATACTACAAAAAACTCAATTACTTTAAAGTTTAAAACAGTTACATTATATTTTTGACTAGATATCTTATTACTCTTATACCCCAGTATATTTATATTCTGGTTATGCTGAATTGCACGTATGAAATATTGGGAAACATATACTAAAATAACTTCAGCAATACTAAACAAACCTAGAAATATATTGTGAATCCACATTACGTTTATAGTTAAAATACAAACTATGGCCAATAATGCAATTATCCAAAAAAGTTTGTTTATTAATTGATATGCTAAGTATTTTATATATTTTTCTCTATCCATTAATCTTTACCTTTTAAATGAAAAGTGTAATCACTTTAGTTGCGATATGAGCATAATTAGCTGGTACACCACATTCTCTTAAAGCAGAATAAATTATATGCTCTTCCGTGCCAGTAAAATGATCAATAGCCTTTAAAAGGCCACCAATTCCAGTATACTTAGCTATTTTCTTTTTTACTCCTGATGGTAATTTCTTCCATGCCTTTAAGACTGCTTTAGCCACAGAAGAATATCCCACTTCAGTTTTGTATGGATTGTTCATTTCAGCTTTAGCCGACTTACTTATGTCCGCAATATCAGAAGAAGAGAGTTGGTCTAGATCACTATCGGTAAATCCACCAACTAATTTCAAAAAGTTTCTATCTGAAAGATTATTCAAGTCTTCCAAACTAGAAACATTGTCAGTTTGGTGTTGATCTTCACCAATTGATGCTGCACTAACTAAACCGGGTGTAACCACACTGCCCAAAATAGCAGAAGCAATTACTGTAATTCCAATCTTTTTTACTTTATTTTGCATTGTTTTAACCTCCTAAATGCTTATTAACTAACCATTTAGAAAATAACATAATTAAAGAAATCTAGTTTAATTACTCCTATTCTGTCATAGTTACATCCTATTTTGCCATTTTTTCATATAGTTTCTCATCCTTCTGGAATATTTTTGTATATCACCGTTCAAAAAAATCACTTCATTTTTAGAAATATCAACTTGTGATACTTTTTTAGGATTAATTATACAAGATTGAGAAATGCGCAATAATTTAGAATTATCTTCTTCAAATTTTTTCAAATTTCCACTTATGAATGATACACCATTATCCTTTACTATATTTAACTTATGTGGCACAGTAGCTGTTTCAATATACAGTACCTTATCAAGATCTATAGTCATGATTCTAGTGCCCAATTTATAACTTATAGTATCTTCAATTTTTCTTAACTGAGTATAGTTAGTCATTACCTTTTCTAAAGTTTCATTTAGTCTTTTCTGCATATCAAAGTTATCTGTTTTTATAATGTAATCTACGGCTCCTACTCTACGCTCATATGTCAAATAAGCTAACTCTTGATAATTAGTTACAAATATTATTTTAGCCTGATCATCTATTTTTTTTATTTGCTCTGCTAGATCAATACCCGTTTTTTTACTTTTTCCATCATTCAACTCAATATCCAAAAAATATAGTCCAAATATTATATGATTTTTTACGACATATTCATAAGCTTCTTCAAAAGACTTTGCTTTAAATATATCTAAAATAACTTGATTGCCATATTCATTTTCATTTAGCAATTCCTGAGATATTAACAGCATTTTTTCCAGTTTAACAGTCATATTTAAATTATCATCACAAATAATTACTGGAACTTTCATAGCGGCTCCTCTTCATCTACTACTAAATAAAAAGTAAAATATTTATTTTCTATTTTTAAATCTAATGACATATTACTATATTTGCTTATTATCTCTTTAACATTTGCTAATCCTACTCCTAGGTGATCAACTTTAGATGTCACACCTGATCGTTGTATTTCATTAATCCGAATATTTTCATTTTTTACCAAATTTTTTATTTCAAACTCGATTCCATTACTTTGGTTTTTAAAAACCATAATATCAATTCGACTTTTAGACCCCAACTCAGTGCTCGCTTCAATAGCATTATCCATTGCAATCCCTAAAATTCTAATTAAATCAAACATCTCATTGTTCTCTATAGAGATCTTAGCATCTTGAGTACACTCAAAATTATAATTGAGATTTTTATTAACCATCACAGCTATCTTGGTCAAAAAAAGATTTTTCAGCAATTTATTTTTAATATGATTTAAGCCTTGATATCTCTCAAAAGAATTTTTATTTATATAATTATCCACATATGAAACTAAATCAGGCTTGTCATCATCTGTATTTAAACTTATAGAGCTTATCAAACTTTTTATATCGTGTCTAAATTTTATTAAATTGTCTTCCGTTGACTCCAAATATTCAGCATAATTTTCAATGTCTTCTATACGATTCTGTAATTCTTTCTGTTTTTCAGCTTTTAATATTTTCTGATTAATTACTGTATAAAAATAAAACGCTACAATCCCAAATATGAATTGCAAAATTAAAATTATCAATAATGATAATATGATAATATGCTTATTTTCACTTACTGTTACTATTACAGAGAACAATTCAATAGAAATATAAAAATAAGCTATCAATGATAAAAATACTCTATCAGCTTTAGAGGATAAAATATCAAAGATCTCAGCTTTTTTATTATAAATAATAATTTCAGTGATTATTAATAATACTATAGTCACAACTTCTGATAACAGTGTATCTTTAATTGTAAATGCACTTTTTAATTGTAAAACATTTATTATTACGTTATTAACGGTATCAATTATCGCTATTATTAAACTAGCTCCTAAAACCATGTTCTTTTCAGCACGGTTTTCAAACCACAAATAAAATATTATAACTTCAAAAAAGCTTGCAATTGCGCTAAACCATAAGTTAACTAAAGATTGATAAAAAGAAAATATAAAATATAATGTTAACAATAAATCACAAATTCTAAATTTTACTTTTGTAATCAAATAAAAGCTTAAATAATCAAAAAACACCCATACGATTAAACTAAATATACTTACAATAAGCGTTACTAATTCTAATTTCATATTTCCACCGTTAATTAGTATTTTTAGCACATCTTAAATAAACCGACTATCTTTCAGTATAGCATCCTCAGTTTATATGTAACAAAAAAGGATTCTATCCAAGTAGAATCCCTATTTTAGTGGACACCCTCCATTAGTACATTAATCTTCTTAACTAAGAAAAACATAATCACGGCAAAAGCTACACTAACTAAGCCAACCGCCATGAAATATTGTACTTCAGTGCCAGTTGAATAGAACTTAACAATTTGTGCATTCACTGCTTGTCCAGTTGCATCAGCCATGAACCACATACTCATCATTTGCGAACGATATGCATTAGGGGCTAGCTTGGTCGTAATTGATAAACCAATTGGTGAAATCAACATTTCAGCAATTTCAACTAAGAACCATGAACCAACTAGCCAAAATGGACTAACCTTGCCTGCTGTACCATAAAGCATCCCTGGCAAAGCCATCCACATATAAGATAGACCAGCAAAAACTAGCCCTGCTGCAAACTTGCCTGGAGCTGTTGGCTGCTTTTTCCAATGTTCCCAAAGCCAAACGAAGATTGGCGTTAAAATCATAATGAATAATGGGTTAAGAGACTGAAAGTTGGCTGCTGTAAAGTGCCAATTACCAATATGAAGCACGGTTCTTTGAGCGGCAAACAGAGCTAAAACTACTGAGCCTGATTCTTCAATGCCCCAGAAGATAGCTGCAGCAAAGAACAATGGAATGTAAGCCTTAACTCGTGAACGCTCAACCTTAGTTACTTTTGAACTACGTAGCATCATCACAAAGTAATAAATTGGCAGTGCAATTGCTAAAATAGTCAATAAAGTAATGACATTGTCAACGTTCAATTGACCAAAGCTGGCCATTGCAGCTAATACAAGGGCAATCACCACGAACCCAATAACTACCCACTTAATAATATTAAGCAAGTCACCCTTATCAATAGGATCATTAGGCGTCAAACTTTCAGGAGAAAGGTATTTTTTACCGCCCCAAACATATTGCACTAAGCCAAAGAACATCCCGATTGCAGCTAAAGAAAAGCCGGCATGGAAGTTCATTTCATTACCAAAAATATGAAAGCCAAAACCTTGTGCTGCCCATGGAACTAACCAAGGTGCAAGAAATGATCCTAAGTTAATCCCAAAGACAAAGATGCTAAAACCCGCATCTCTTCTGCGATCTTCAACTGAATAAAGACCACCAACCATGTCAGATACATTTGGCTTTAATAAACCAGTACCAACCACAATTAAGGCAATTGAAGCATATAACGCCGTTACACCGGCTGGAAGTGCCAAGACAATGTGACCTAACATGATCAAAACGCCGCCATAAAAGACGGTTTTTCTTGAACCCCAAACACGGTCAGACAGCCAGCCACCAACTAGGGTTGATAAATAAACAAGTGAACCATAGATTGACATGATTGATGCAGCCGTTGTTTGGTCCATTCCCAGACCACCTTTGGTGACTGCATAATACATGTAGAAAAGCAGGATGGCGCGCATTCCGTAGTAACTGAAGCGCTCCCACATTTCAGTAAAGAATAACGTGGACAAACCCTTTGGTTGTCCGAAAAATGCTGTATTTGAATCTTGTTTCCCCAAATAAAAACTCCCTTCTTATCATAGATAAGCACAATAGAAATAATTATACCACGAAAAATAAGGATCCACTTTTTACAGTGAATCCTTATTTATTAGGTAATTATTACTTCAAATTAATCGATTGCTTTAGCAACTGCATTGTTAACAGCTACTTTTTCAGCTTCGATCAAGTCAACTTTACCTTCAATAACTTTAATATCCATCTTAATTTCACGACTAAGAAGTGGAATATTTACCTTTGGTTCAAAGAATTCTTTAAATTCTTTAAGTCTAGTTGGAGTATGGAAGACGCGAGTAGTTACTGTGATGAATGTTGTAAATTCCATGTCACCACCGACAGTCTTATCAAGCCAATCCCAATCTTCTCTAATCCAGTCCCAGGCTGCTTGTTGACCATGATGGTTGCTGAGCAAACCAGCATACCAGCCACGCAAGTCTTGTGGTTTAATTACGTCAGCATTTTCAAAATTATCAACAATTAACGCAACTTCGGCCGGATCAATCGTACTAGTAATTGCGCTACGAAGATCAACTTTGTATGAAGGATCAGCAGTTCTTTGATATTCCTTGATTAGGTTTTCGATTAGGTTGTGGCTACCAAAGTTCTTTACTTCATTGATTAAAACATACGGACGAACATCAGCATTCATTGCCTCTAAGTTGTCTTCATTAGCAGTAAAAATCTCATGAGCTGTTTTAATTGAGTCTTTATTTTCAGCGTAAAGACTGGCACTTAATTCATATGGACGAATTTGTGCATCTTCATCGCTTTCACCTGGCTTAACTTTCCAGCCCAAACGAGCAACTTGACCAGCGGATAACTTGTCATAAAGCTTCTTTAAGTCCTTTTCTTGAGCTGATTCAGGTTCAACAAATTGGCGCAACTTAGCAGCAGTAGCGTAAAGAGCATTAATAACTACACTTGACTTCGAGTCAGCAAATTTAGTCAAAAGTGGCACAACAGCAGCATAAGAAATTTGTTTACCTTCTGCTAAAAGACGTAAGTCTTGCAATAATTGCAATTTGGCAATTGGATCAAGTTCATCAACATGAGCCAAAATATCATCAAGCAAAGTCTTGTCATACTTAACGATAAAGTGCGAGTTGTTACCTACATTAATTCTAAGTGGGTGACCTGCTTCACTACGTAAATTCTTGTAGTAACCTAAGTCGATTTCCTTATCAGACATAATCTTAGGTGCCTTGAAGTTAGCATTCAACGGAATTTGCCATTGTCTACCAACGTCCTTGCCTTCACCAATGAAGAATTGTTGTTGTGAAAGCTTTAAGTGACCATCGCTACTATCAACATATGCACTAACTACTGGATAACCTGGTTGCTTTAACCATGAGTGCATAATCTTGCCAATATCAAGGTCAGTTGCGGTTGAAAGAGCATCCCAAAGATCGTCACCAGTGGCATTACCGAACTTGTGGTGGTCGAAGTAATACTTCAAGCCTTTTCTTAAGGCATCGTCACCAAGAAGTGAACGAACCATAACTAACATTCTAGAACCCTTGGCATAAACAATGGCACTGTCGAAGGCAGAGTCAATATCTGCTGGGTCATTGATTTCCATTTGAATTGGTTGAACACCGTCAGTAGCATCTCTAGTCAAAGCTGCAGGTGCTTCACTGGTTTGGAACATTTCCCAAATATGCCAATCAGGTTCTAGACCATCAACTGACAAGTATTCCATCATGTTAGCAAAACTTTCGTTAAGCCATAAATTATCCCACCATTTCATGGTTACTAAATCACCAAACCATTGGTGAGCCAATTCGTGAGTAATAACTGTAGCAACCAATTTCTTCATTTCAAGGCTAGTATTGTCTGGATCAAGCAATAAATATGCTTCACGGTAAGTTACTAACCCCCAGTTTTCCATGGCACCAGCACTGAAATCTGGCAAAGCCAATTGCAATGATTGTGGAAGTGGATACTTAGTTTGGTAAAATTCTTCGTAAAATTCAATTGCGTTCTTAGCAACACCCAAAGCAAAGTCTAATTCCTTAGGCTTGTGGGCCTTAGTTGCATAAACACCAATTAAGACACCATCCTTAGTGTGGGTAGTCTTTGATTGCAAATCACCAAAGGCAAAGGCAACCAAGTAACTAGACATGCGAACAGTTTCTTCAAAGTGGTGGTAGCCGTCCTTGTCCACTTCAACTTCAGGCATATTGGCAAGAGCAACTTCGCCATCTTCTTCATCCCACTTAAGGGCTAAAGTAAAGGTAGCCTTAGCTTCTGGTTCATCGATACATGGGAATGCTTGACGAGCAAAAGTGGTTTCAAATTGAGTACCGATAATTTGCTTCTTGACACCATCAACTTCGTAATATGAAGGATAAATACCCATCATTGTATCAGTAAGTGGTGCACTGTATTCTACTTCGATAATCGCCTTACCGTTTTTGCCAGTTTCAATTTTAATGGCTTCGTCTTTTTCCAATACATCAAAAGGAACATCCTTGCCATCAACCTTAACGCTATCAATGGTCATGTTCTTTTGATTAATGAAAACAGGATTTTCGATTACTTCACCAGTAACAGTTGAAGTACCATTAATTTCCTTTTGCTTACGGTTTACGTTAATACGTAAATCATAATGTTCTGGGTGGAAAGTTTCATAAAAACGTTTAACTGCCATATTTTTCCTCCTAATTAATAGATCATTTACTTTTAATTTTACCAAAATAAGCGCAAAAGCGCTCAAAAAAGGCTATTTCTTGTTGATTGTAAGGATGACGTTTCAGTTCTGTAACATTGCTGTCATATTGAGCTTGTACTATAGAAGCATAGTCATTAAGAAATAAATAAGTTTTGAAAGAATTAATTAAATTTAATAAGGAATGAATACATCAATGAATAAACATGTTAAATCTACTTTAGTAAAAGTCTTAGCTGCCTTAGCACTTGCCTTTGCTTGTGTTGCAGTTGTAAATGCAAATGCTTTTTCTACCAATACTTCAACTACTCAAACTGTTCAAGCTGCAAGAAAGCTTTCAAAAGCTGAAAAAGCTGCTAAGAGATGGATCGCAATGCGCGAATCAGGTGGTAGCTACACTGCTAGAAACGGTGTTTGTTACGGCAAATACCAATTAAACATTGGCTACTTACATGGTAACCTTTCACCTAAGAACCAAGAACGTGTTGCTGATAATTACGTTTACGGTCGTTACGGTTCATGGGTTAACGCCAAGAGATTTTGGTTAGCTCACAACTGGTACTAAAATTAAATTCCTTTAATTCCCAAAAGCTAAAGAAAACCAGCTTAGTCCAATTGACTAAACTGGTTTTTGTTTTACTCAAAATTATCTTGCTTGATAAAACGATAAAGTGCAATGACTAAAACTAAGATCGAGCACGCCATCCCTACATAGGCCATTGTTCCAATGTGGACAGCATTGTTAGCAGCTTCACGGGCTACTTGATTTTCCATTGCATAGCCCACAACCCATTTACGCATTAATACCGGCGTCAAGACAAAACTAACTGTACTAATAATTGAAGTCACTAACGCTACATTACGCGAATATGGTTCTTTAAAGAACTGTGCTAATACGCAGAATGCTGGAGCAATCATCAATAGCAAGATCCACATAATAATCCAGCGCCCAGAACTTGAATTCATCATCTGCGCACTATTAGTGGCATAACGATATGAGCTCCAAAGCGATCCACCAGATAAGGTATTAAGCAAACTCAAGAAATAAGATCCACGTTGTCCATAAACACCACCATTATTGGACAGAATACCTTGAACAAGTTGGAAACTATCAGTTGATCCAGCCGATGAAAAATCGACCGACACAACTTGCTTCATATAAGTAGCTAAAAACATGGTAACTGAGCCACCTAATTCTAGTGCTCTTAACATGCTTAATTTTCTTGAAGCTTTCAGATGAAATTCCAGACTTAAAACTCGATCAGGATGGTGACTGTGACCAATGATAAAAATCCCTGCAATGACGATCAAGGCTAAGATAACCAATCCCCACCAGAATTTAATCATGGCGAAAAATAAGGCTAAAACAATAATCGCAACCGAAATATATGGTCGGTCAGAAAAAATATTCCAAAAGTTCAACTTAACATGATGGTAATTTTCCCTTGATGCATTTGCGACATTTTGATTAATAATCGGCTGAGGATTACTAATTTTTCTGCTGCGAAATTCTTCACGTGTTGTTGCTCTTGTCTTAGTATAATTGGTCCGTGAACGATCTGCGCCGGCTTGACCGTGCTCTTTTTTCATGCGATATTCACGCCGCGACATATGTGCCATAAACTGCAGCCCCCTTCTCAAAGCACTATAGTAGCACATTATCACTTTTTTGCTTGAATTAAGAATGAAATTTCAGAGAAAATTTAGCTTTGTTTTGCATGTGCTAAAATGAATATTAATAATTGTGCTTTTTTTTAGAAAGAGATGACTTTTTGACTAAAACTAAATCAGCAAAGCTGCCAGCTGGTTGGCATATGGCCTTTTATACCTTATGGCTCGGTTGCTTTATCACTGGGATGGGCTATTCAATGACAATGCCCTTTATTTCACTATTTATTTCAGATTTGGGTAATTATTCTAAACTGCAAATCAATCTTTATTCAGGATTAGCTTTTGCAATGACTTTTATTGCCCAGGCAATAGTTTCACCATATTGGGGCAGCCTCGCTGACCGCAAAGGTAGAAAACTAATGTGTATGCGTGCTTCTGGTGTGATGGCTTTAACTATTACCCTAACTGGATTTGCACCCAATGCAATTTATATTATTGTAATGCGTTTTATTCAAGGTTCTTTTTCTGGTTATATTAACAACGCCACCGCTTTAATGGCAAGTGAAACGCCGCATGAACGTAGCGGCTGGGTCATGAGTCAAATGATGACGGCCGGGACTGCCGGAAATTTGGTTGGACCGCTATTAGGTGGTGCTCTCTCCAGCTTCTTTGGCAATATGTTTGGTGGCGCCTGGGGGTATCGGATTCCATTCTTCATTACCGGTGTTTTAATGTTCATCGTCTTTTTAGGTACAACGTTCTTAGTTCACGAAGACTTTACTCCAATTTCTCGTGAAAAAATGAAGCCAATGGGCGAAATCATGAAAAGCTTGCCTAGCGTAAAATTGATTGTGGTGATGTTTATTACTACCATGTTGGTACACAATCATCAACTATGTCAATTGATCCAATTGTTTCATTATACGTAAAATCAATGATGCCTCATGGCGGGGATGTCGCCTTTGTAGCGGGTGTCGTTGCGGCAACGCCTGGTCTTGGAACGCTAATTGCGGCATCGCGAATTGGACACAAGATGGATGAAGTTGGACCGTTACGCGTATTGCGAATCGGCTTAGTCGTCGGTGCCGCATTGTTTGTACCAATGGCTTTGACTAACTCACCGTGGGTTTTAGCAGGATTGCGTTTCTTGTTGGGAATCGCCAGTGCAGGGATGCTGCCAGCTGTACAGACGGTATTAACTTTGAACACACCAAGCGAGAGTTTCGGTCGAATCTTTAGTTATAACCAGTCATTTCAAGCAGTTGGCGCCATGTTAGGATCATTAATGGGATCAACGATTTCCGGTTTTTCAAACTACGCAACAGTATTTTGGGTAACTGGATTTACGTTACTGGTCAACTTTGTGCTTGTTTTGATTTTTGCTTGGGGAATTTCTTATCGGAATAGATAGGTTAAGCATATTCCTAAAGTATGGAATTTAAAAATGGAATAAAAGAGTTTCAACAAGTTTAAAAATATATGTGTAATTGTGTTTCTTAAGTGTTATAAAGTGTGCTATAATCTCGCTACAAGGTGGTGAGATTTTTTTATGTCTAGAATTATGTATTTAAAAGAAGCTGCTGCCTATCTTGGCAAAGCGCCGTTCACTCTTCAAAGCTGGGATCGAGCTGGAAAATTAAAAGCTCATCGAACAGCTAACAACAGACGATTTTACTATCAATCAGAGCTTGATCAGTATTTAGGCCTTGATCATAACGAGCCCATTGATAAACGCAAAATTGTGGCTTATGCGCGGGTATCTTCCAATGGGCAAAAAGACAATTTAAAAGATCAAGTTGCTTTTTTAAGGCAATTCTTGAATGCTAGAGGCATTATCGCCGATGAATATATCTCAGATATTGGATCGGGCTTAAACTATAAACGTCCTAAATGGCTTAAGTTGATCAAAGACATCGATGCAAATCAGATTAAAGAGATCTACGTTACTTATGAAGATCGCTTTATCCGTTTTGGCTTTAAGTTCTTTCAAGAATTTTGTGCTTGGCATGACTGTAAGATAATCGTCTTAAACAATGAGGATACTTCGCCAGATAAGGAGCTAGTGGAAGACTTAATTAGCATTATTCATGTTTTTTCATGCCGTCTTTATGGACTGAGAAGGTATAAAAACAAAATAAAGAACGATCCTAATTTAAAAGAATAAGCGATGCATCTATAAAAGGAGGTGGATAAAATGCCAGAATACTATATAAAAACCAAATCCTATGAGCTGTTTCCCAACAAACAGATGAAGGCTGTTTTTGATCGCAATTGCGATTATCGGAGATTCTGCTGGAATGAAGCCTTGGCTTTGTGGAATGACGAATACGATATTAGGCAGCTGATGCTTGATAAAGAGATCAAAGCTGAACTGCGAAAGCCCAAGAGTCAACGCAAATTTACTGCCGAACAAGAAGAAATGCTTGCCAGCTATCCTGCGCCTAATTGGAAAGCCATCAGGAATAAACTAGTGGCAGAAAAAGAAGACTGGCAATTTAGCTATTCAGCCCATCTATTGCAGCTAGCCGTACAGGATTTGGGCAAAGCCTGGCAAAATTTTTTCAATAAGGCTCAAAAAGATTGGGGCAAGCCTAAATTTAAATCTAAGCGGGCTCCCAAGCAAGGCTTCAAGAGCGACCAAGCTAGAATTGTTAATGGCAAGCTGGTTTTGGAAAAGCCTCAAGGGTTGAAAGCAAATTGGCAACCAATAAAATTGTCAGAAAAGCCTTTTGATTATCCTACAGGAACAATGTCTTTCTATCGAGTAAGGGATAGGTATTATGTGGCAATTCCATATAAGATCCCCAAAGATAGGTTCGAAATCAAAAAGAAAACAGGCAAAGCGACCGGGGTAGATATAAACGTAGGCCATTTCAATTATGAAGATGGTCAGCTTTTGATTATTCCTAAGTCTTTGACCAAAACATACAGCAAAATAAAGCATTATCAAAAGCAGCTGGCAAAGAAGCGAATAGTCAACGGTAGAATTAAAGGTGCGCAAAGCAAGAAATACTTGAAGACGAGAATCAAGCTTCAGGCATCCTATCAGCGTGCCCAAAACATTCAAACGGATTTAATGCATAAATTTACTACTGAACTGGTAAACAATTATGATCAAATAGCGATTGAAGATCTGGAAGTCAAAGGCATGCTTATGAGCCATGTGGCTTCAAAAGGCATGCATCGAAGCATGTTTGGCTTGTTTAGAAAGCTTTTAACATATAAATGCGAATGGTATGGTAAAGAACTGATTATTGCCAACAAGCTATATCCATCAACGCAAAGATGCGCAGCATGCGGCTTGGTCAAAAAAGGCGATGAAAAGATCACGCTGCAGGGCAATAAAAAGCATGGCACCAAGCATAACGAGTTTGTCTGTTATAATCCTAACTGTCCTAATTACAATAAAAAGGTTGATCGCGATGAAAATGCCATGGCCAACCTAACGCTGCTAGTAAAGCATCCAGAGTTAAATCGAGCCTTATAAGATAATTGCGGGCGAGGCTACGTCCGAAAAGATGCCAAAAGAGCTAGTCAATGCGATTACTTCTAAATTGAAATATCGGAATACTAGCGTAGACGTTGGTAAGAGAAATGGAAAGCACGAATAGTCCAAAATGTATGAAAATAAAACATAGTCATACATTTGCTTACATTTTTCATAGCAGCTGTAAATATCACACAAAAAATATTTACAGCTCTTTATTATTTTCAATTTTTTACGCTACCATCTTTTCATAAATGCGATACATCCGATTATCATAAGCGCACATTGAAATGTCCAACTTATAACCTGAATTTTCTTTCTGCCACTTTTCAATCGCGTCAACTGCGATCTTAGTTGCATCTTCTGCAGGATAGCCATACACACCCGTAGAAATAGCTGAAAAAATTACGCTATGCAATCCCGCTTTCTTTGCCAAAGCCAGTGAATTATAGTAGCAAGAAGCTAGCATATGTGCATCACTAGTCTTGCCGGTATAAACTGGGCCTACTGTATGAATCACATATTTAGCGGGTAAATTATAGCCATGTGTTATCCTTGCTTCACCTGTTGGACAACCATGCAAAGTCATGCATTTTTCAAGCAAACGTGGACCCGCTGCTCTATGAATGGCACCATCAACGCCGCCACCACCAAGTAATGAATTATTAGCTGCATTAACGATCGCGTCGGCTTTCATCTTAGTAATATCGCCTTTAATAATTTTTATGTCTTTCATAATTATGTCCTTAGAAATAACCAACATTTCTTTCTACCACCATTCTAACACCAACAACATCAGTTAGGCTCAGAAAGAATACAAAGCATATTGTTATTTTTATATTACGAACTTGAATTGATTTCTATCTTTAGTATCCTAATATTAATTTTGGCGTTTAGGAGCAACGAAATGAAAATTTTACGACGCAGTTTATGCATCATTTCGATCATCTTATTTTCTTTTGCTTTAAGCATTCTCATTCCTAGTGTTCAAGCTAGCAAAATAGTTTTAGATGATCTCATCATATTTTTATATTTAATTGGAATCGTAATTCTGGGCATTCTGTTGTTGTCTAACAAATTTGATTACCTATCACTCAGTCTAAGTATAATCTTGCTACTCACTACCATCATTACTTGGATCAGATTCCCAATGATTAGCATTATTTATACTTTTTTTATCGCTTATCTGAGTATATGCTTACTAACAATTTTTATTGCTAAAAGGATTAAGAAATAAGTCACTATGTTTTCTAAGAAAGAACTAAAAATCATCAATAACGCATTAATTATTATCTATTTGCTTTCAGTCGGCCCAACATTCATCTTCGGTTTTACTAAATCAAATGATTTCACAAGTACTTTCTTTTTAATTGCAAATATCATTTTAGTTTGTTTATTCATTATCATTGCTATCAGAATTGCTAAAATCAATTTCAGGCTAAAGACACAATATTATCTACTAGGCTTCATCACTCTTATTTCAATAATAGAACTAGCCTACCCTGGACTGACATTAAATGAACGCATTAGCAATTATTTTGCTATCGGCAATATTATTTTAGGCTTGCTGACTATTAAAATTTCAAAGAAATTAGTTTAAATCATAGGACACAAAATGAAACATCTGAAAACACCAAGATTAATTAACAGCATTTTGATTACTTTGCTCAGCATCTATCCCCTCCTTACAATTTTTACAATCGAAGGTGAAGTTCATACTACTCCAGCTATAGTAGTTGCCCAACTAACATTTTGGCTACTAGTTTTGTTAATTATTAGTAGTTATTTTCTTACTAAAATTAATATTTACTTTGTTACTCTACTTAGCATTTTAAATATCACACTAAATCTTAGTTTGAGCTTCGTTTTTTTGAAATTAAACTTAACCGATTTAGCTAATCCTAACCAAGTCTATGTCTATCTACCATTGGTATTAGTATTTTATATGTTTGGTGTAAGCTTGTTCACACTAAAATTTGGCTACCAACTATTTTTGCCATACTTTTAGGAATTGTAGAATTCTTACTGCTTTAATTTTCTCTCCATACAAAAACGCCTTGCCCGAAAGCAAAGCGTTTTTTAGCATAAGCAATATTTGCATTAACCCTTATCTGCACCTGCAGTAATTCCGTTAACGTAGAACTTCTGCATGAAGACAAACAAGATAGTAATTGGGATAGCGATGATTACACACCCGGCAACAAATTGTGCGAAGTATGCAGTCGCATTACCCTTAGCTGTGTGGACCATGTTGTAAAGTCCATATGCAACCGTGTAAGTCTTAGCATTTCCTGAAGTTGAAAGAATAATACCTGAGAAAATGAAGTCTGTCCATGGAGCGATGAAGGCAGTCAAAGCAGTATAAACAATCATTGGCTTTGAAAGTGGCAAACCAATATGTAAGAATACTTGCCACTTAGTAGCACCGTCAATTTCAGCAGCTTCGTCGATTGACCGAGGAATAGTATCAAAGAATCCTTTGGCAACGTAGAAGCCTAAACCGGCACCACCAACATAAACTAGTAACAATCCGAAGAGGTTTAACATGTTAAGACCCTTCAAGATGTAGTACAAAGCAATCATTGACATGAAGCCTGGGAACATCCCCAAAACTAATGCAATCTGTAAGAATGGCTTTCTGAATGCAAAGCGAAGTCGTGACAGAACGTAAGCAACTGAGATAGTCAAGAAAGTCGAAATTACCATTGAAAGTAATGAAATGACCAAAGTATTAATAATCCAGTTACCAAATGGATATTGTGGGTTTGTAAAAATCCCAATATAGTTTTGCAAAGTGAATTTTTCCGGCCAGAAGGTCGAAACGAATCCAGTATCATTGAATGAAAAACTTGCTAAGACGATCCAGACAATCGGTAAAATCCATAGAATCGCTAAAACAATTAATAGGATATACCGAAAGATTAATGAGAGCCGTCTTTGATTTGAATATGACTTCATGTCTAGCCCTCCTTAAATGCATTAGTACGACGATATGCAATCAGTGAAACAGTTGCACTAATAATGAAAATTAAGATACCCAATACGGCACTGGCGTTATAACGCTGTTCCTGACCGAAGGTCAAGTTATATAACCACGTTACCAGCAAGTCAGTCGATCCGGCACCATTATACTTACTGTTCATTGGTGCACCACCTGTCAGCAAGAAGATAACATTGAAGTTGTTGATGTTACCAATAAATTGTTGGATAAGTGAAGGTGCCATCACAAATAAAATTTGTGGAAAAGTGATTGAACGGAAAATTTGTGCAGCATTAGCACCATCAATCTTAGCAGCTTCAATTTGATCTTGTGGCAAGTTTTGAATAATCGCTGTTGAAACCAACATAGAAACTGGAATACCGATCCACATGTTAACAAGAATAACGGTAATTCTTGCAACTAAAGGTGAAGCTTGGTTATCAATAAAGTGAATTGGTGAACTAATCCAATGCAAGTTCATCAAGATATTGTTCAAAGCACCTTGGTAGTCCAAGAACTGCGCCATCATCAAAAGTGAAACGAATTGTGGTACAGCCCAAATGATAACAAAGATTGTTCTCCAGAATCCCTTGTGCTTGATTCCTTTTGATTCAATCAGAAGAGCGAGCAAAACACCAAAGAAGAAAGTCGTAGCAGTAGCTGCCACAGCCCAGATCAAAGTCCAGCCTAAGACTGGGAAGAAAGTACCAGCTAAGTCACCACTCAAAACATTTCCAAATGCTTGGAAACCTGTCCACGAGAAAGCGATTGGGTGTTGACGATCATAGTTGGTAAAGGCCATTGAAATCATGAAGATCGTTGGCAAAATCGTAAAGAACAAGATACCCAATAATGGAATAACCATCAAGGTTGCGTGTAACCGAGTATCAAGCAAACTCTTAAGTTCTTCAACGTTAGTTGGAATATGGTCCCCATCACGCTTCAAAATATAATTATGTCTAGTTGAGCGTAAGTTGACAATGTATAGGTAAATGATTGCTACACATAAGATCAAGGCCAATACACCGAATAACAAAATCAAAACTGAGTTTGATGGTTGCTTGGTTACATAAACGCCTTGTGCGGCATCATAAACAACTTTTTTGGTTTTAATAGTACCTAATGTAGCTAATGAATTTAAAGTAGGGATACCACTGAGGATAAACCAAACAATAAAGATAATTTCTGAAAGTAAGAGTGAAATACCTTTTACCCATTGTTTGTTTGCCAAGGCGTTACTACCCATTAAGAAGAATGATAACTTGGTAGCAATGTCACCTTTTGACCAAACCTCGCGATATGTTGCTTTAGGAGCTACATGCTTTTTCTTTAGAAACATAACTTCTCCCCTTCTTAGGCAAAAAGGCTGGACAATTTTTATTTAGCCCAACCCTTGCTTATGCTTTTAGCAAATTATTTCTTTTCAATGTTCTTAGCGAGCTTAGCAAGTTGTGGCTTGTATTGTGCTGGCTTAATCTTGCCGTCGTAAGTACCACTGATAAGTGGAGCTGCACCATTCCAGAATGCGGCCATTTGTGGAAGCTTAGGTTGCAATACTGAGTTACCTGGCTTAGCCATTTCGATTACAGCTTCAGCAACCGGGTCACTCTTAACAGCACTTGAGTTGACAGCGCTCTTCAATACTGGAATTTGACCAGCGTTCTTATGAGCAATTAATTGTGACTTCTTGTTAGTAATGTAAGCAGCTAAATCTGAAGCAGCCTTAGCATTCTTGGTGTTAGCATTAACTGCGAAGCCTTCAATACCAAGGAATGCTTCCATTTGTACGCTCTTACCACCAACTTCAATCTTAGGATACTTAGCAACTGCGAAGTTCTTACCCAAGATCTTCTTGATATTAGCAGCGTTCCAAGGACCGTCCAAAATAGCTTGTGCGTTACCCTTCTTCAATTGGTTCAAAGCGTTTGAAGTTTGCATTACGCCCTTGTTCTTCTTTTGAGCTGCGTACCACTTCAAAGCATTAACACCGTTTTGTGAGTTGAAAGTTGAGCCCTTAAGGTCTTCACCATTCTTACCGTAAAGTGTAGTACCTGCTGAGAACATTACTGGCCACATTACGTAAGCGTTAGTAAAGTCGGTAGCTACAACACCCTTTGAAGTTAAAGTCTTCCAGTCCTTAACGTCGTTAGCTGATAACTTAGACTTGTTGTAGTAAATGGTTTGAGCTTGTTGTGCGTATGGGAATGCGTAAACCTTGCCCTTCCAAGTTACACCCTTTGAAGCAACATCGACATAGTTGTCTTGGATATCCTTAGTTGCTGATGGTGAAAGTGGGTTAATGTAACCAGCTTCAGCCATTTGACCTAATTGATCGTTAGGAACTTCAAAGACATCAGCAGCCTTTGATGGGTCCTTACCAACGTCTGTCTTAGCGTTAGCTGAACCGTTAGGACTTTGAACTACACGAACCTTAATATTCTTGTTCTTCTTAGTAAAGTCCTTAGCAATTTGCTTGTAGTAAGGAACTTGTTCAGTATCCACCCAAAGAGTCAAGTTAGCCTTCTTGTTTGAATTACTGCTACTTGATGATGAATTACTTGAGCCGTTTGAACATGCTGCTAATGATAATGCAGCAAGAACAGCAGTACTACCTAAAGCCATTTTCTTCCAAATCTTCATGACTTTTTCCTCCTAAAAAATCAAAACAATAAACAATTCTTAACAACAGTAGCCTTTGCTACATCAGGTTGTAAGCTTAATTAATAATTATCTGTACTGCGTTTTCAGTACTAGATTAGTTAACAATTGCCTTGGTGGAATCCTTGTCAAAGAAGTGAGCCTTGTTAACATCAAAGCCCATCTTAACCTTGTCACCTGGCTTATGATAATCACGTGAATTTACAATAGCAGTAAATTCAGTACCATCAACTTCTTGGTGAAGCTGAATAGTTGCACCCAAAAGTTCTGAAACAACAACATTTGATTCAATTACTGAATCTGGCCAGGTTTCCATAAATGCTTCTTCTGAGTGAATGTCTTCTGGACGAATACCAAAGACTAAGTCTTTGTCGTTGTAGCCTTTTTCTTCCAGCAGTTTTGCCTTACCTTCAGGAATACCAATATTCAAGCCTTTGCCATCAGAAATTCGACCGTCCTTGTAGTGAACATTGAAGAAATTCATTTGTGGGGAACCAATAAATCCGGCAACGAACATATTAACTGGCTTGTTGTAAACTTCAAGTGGTGAGCCGATTTGTTCAACTCTACCAACAGACATTACAACAACTCTATCAGCCAAAGTCATCGCTTCAGTCTGATCGTGGGTAACATAAATAGTTGTAGTACCCAAGTCTTGGTGAAGTTTAGCAATTTCAGTACGCATTACCACACGCAATTTAGCATCCAAGTTTGATAAAGGTTCATCCATCAAGAAGATAGGTGCCGCACGAACGATTGCCCGTCCTAATGCAACACGCTGTCTTTGACCACCGGACAAAGCACCTGGCTTCTTATCCAAGTACTCTTCAAGGCCTAACATCTTAGCTGCTTTTTTAACCTTTTGATCAATTTCATCTTTAGGCGTGTGACGCAACTTTAAACCGAAGGCCATGTTGTCATAAATGGTCATGTGTGGATACAAAGCGTAGTTCTGGAAAACCATCGCAATGTGTCTATCCTTTGGAGCAACATCATTCATTACTTTATGATCGATTTCCAAAGTACCCTTACTGATGTCTTCCAAACCAGCAACCATTCTCAATGTAGTTGACTTACCACAGCCAGATGGACCAACGAAAACGATGAATTCCTTATCCTTGATATGTAAGTCAAAGTCGTTAACAGAATATCTGTCGTTACCTGCATATTTTTTGTAAATATGGTTTAAATCAACCTCAACCATTGTTTCCCCTACTCTCTTTAATTATTTTTCATTAAAAACTTTTTCAATTTCACTCAATTTCAACTCAGCAGTTGTTGGAACGATGTAATCAGCTTCTTTCAAAAGCTCCTTATCACCAATTCCTACGGCAAATTGACCTGCAGCCTTGATTGCTTCGACCCCAGCTTTGGCATCTTCAAAACTGATTACTTCATCAGCCTTTAACCCTGCAATTTCTTGCGCTTTGATGTAAATTTCAGGATCTGGCTTACCATGATGAAGTGTTGCTGGATCAACAATGCCATCAAATTCATCCATAATACCTAATCTAGTTAAAATCTTAGGAGCATTCTTAGAAGCAGAAGCAATTACCATCTTTAAGTTTTGCTTCTTAGCATCTGCCAATAACTCAGGGATCCCAGGCAAAATGTCCTTTGGCGTCATTGTTTCTACTTGTTCAACAAATTTAGCGTTCTTTTCAGCTGCGAACTTTTCTTTTTCTGCTTCAGTGTATTTGTCTTCTTGACCACCGTACTTCAAGATCAGGTTAAGTGAATCCATTCTTGAAATACCACGCAAGCTATCAAGTTGAGCATCTGTTAAGGTAATGCCTAATTCCTTAGCTAAATTGTTCCAAGCTGTAAGGTGAAACTTAGCTGAGTTAGTTAAAACACCATCTAAATCGAATAACAATCCTTTAAGCATTTGTAGTTTCACCTTCTTTAAGAGTAACTTTCTTATCGTGAACTAATACATCAATATCTTCACCCTTAAGCAAAGTAAGCTTAGTTCCTTCATGATCAACATAAACTTCGATCAAGCGACCACGGTAGTTGATCTTGAAGCTGTAGTGATCCCAACCTTCAGGAACAAATGGATTAAACTTCAATTGGTTGTGATCGTAACGCATGCCTGCGAAACCTTGAACAATTGTAAGCCATGAACCACTCATTGAAGTGATGTGCAAACCATCAACGGTGTCGTTGTTGTAGTTATCAAGGTCAAGACGAGCAGTTCTTTGGTAAAGCTCAACAGCCTTCTTTTGCTTGCCAAGTTCAGCAGCTAAGATTGAGTGAATACATGGTGAAAGTGAACTTTCGTGAACTGTTAATGGTTCGTAGAAGTCGAAGTTCTTTTCCTTTTGTTCCATAGTGTATTCATCGTTCAAGAAGTAGATACCTTGTAAAACATCGGCTTGCTTGATGAATGGTGATCTCAAGATCTTGTCCCATGACCAGTGTTGGTTAATTGGACGTTGATCTTCGATTTCGCTAACTGGACGAATATCCTTGTCTAGGAAGTCATCTTGTTGTAAGAAGATGCCTCGTTCCTTGTCTTCTGGTAAGTACATGTTATCTACGATGTCTTGCCATTTAGCCTTTTCTTCGTCAGTTACACGAACTCTTTCTTGAGCTTCCTTAGTAGCAAGTGGCAAACGTTCCAAAGTGTATTTGAGAAGCCATCTTGCCATGGTGTTGGTGAACCAGTTGTTGTTTACGTTGTTTTCGTATTCATTAGGACCCGTTACACCGTGCATTACGTACTTGTTACGCCACTTTGACCAGTGAACTCTAGCTGCCCAGAATCTTGCGGTACCAACTAAAACGTCCATACCTTCGTTCTTAACGTAGCTGTCGTCGCCAGTGTAATCAGTGTACATAGCGATTGCGTGAGGAATGTCCGCATTTCTGTGAATTTCTTCAAAGGTGATTTCCCATTCATTGTGACATTCAATCCCGTTGAAGGTAACCATTGGGAACAATGCACCTGGTAAGCCTTGTTCTTTAGCGTTATGGTATGCGCCTGGCAATTGATCGTGACGGTATTGTAAAAGTGCCCGAGTAACACTAGGATCAGTAACACATAAGTACATTGGAACAATGTAGGCTTCAGTATCCCAGTAAGTAGCACCACCGTATTTTTCACCGGTAAAACCTTTAGGACCAACGTTAAGACGTTCATCTTCACCGTAATAAGTCATGAATAATTGACAAATGTTAAAGCGGATACCTTGTTGAGCGGCATCATCACCAGCAATTACAACATCTGATTTGTCCCAGCGCTTTTGCCAAACGGCTTCATGATCAGCTAAGTTTTCTTCAAAACTCTTAGCTTGAAGCTTGGTCATCAATTCAGCTGCCTTAGCATCTTGATCATCTGGTTTGACGTCACGACTAGTAACAACAATGACATCTTTTTCAAGATCGTAGCTTTCGCCTTCATTTAACTCAACTGAAAGCTTTTCATGAAGTTGGGCTGCTTCAGTTGAAACATCACCCTTAACTACTTCACCATTATGACGAAGACTTTGCTTAAGGAGGACTGTAAATTGTGGAACCTTGTATGGGTTAGCCTTAGTTTCAACCTTAATAGTTCTTGCTTCAGCATTTTCACCTAAAGGCATCCAGAATTTTGCATCGTAGTTACTGTCTTCGTTAACAACAGTTCCATCAAGTGCTGCATCAAAGTCGATCTTAGCTTTACCACTTAAAACGGTAGCCTTAACTTTAATTAAAGCTGCTTCTTTTAAGGTAATATGTAAAAACCTTTCGAATTCGAATTTAACCTTAGTATCCTTACCTTCATAAGTAAAACTTCTAGTCAGAAGACCTTGGTGCATATCAAGTGCTAAGTAGAAATCACTAAACTTAACTTTAGCTAAGTCAAGTTTTTCACCATTAATCGTAATTCCCATGTTGATGAAACTTGGTGAGTTAGGAACCTTACCAAAGTACTTTGGATATCCGTTCTTCCACCAACCAACACGCGTCTTATCAGGGAACCAAACACCAGCAAGGTAAGTACCTTGTAAGCTGTCACCTGAATAGCCTTCTTCAAAGTTTCCTCTCATACCCATGTAATCGTTGCCGATTGCAGTCATACTTTCTTGCAATCTTTTATCTTTTGGTTCGAACTTATGGGTAACGACCTTCCAAGGATCAATTTCAAAAATTCGTTTCATATATTCTATCTCCCGTAATATTCGAGGTTCTCTCTTGTTTACGCTTTCATTATCCTTTAGTTGAAAGCGGTTTACAATATTAAATCTACTGTTACCGTTATCAGGATTAGTTAATAGAAAAAGAAGGTAGATCTTAATCTGCCTTCTTTTTTTGCTTATTAAAAGTAACTTTTAATGAACACTCACTACAAAGCCTTTTGGTGCCAATTGATTATTCTCATAATCTTGACTAAACGTGTTCTCACAATTGATCTCTACTGGATGATCGGTCGTGTTAAAGTATGCTTTAATGCTTTCATTCCCCTCACGATCGACCTCAATTAACCCATTCTCTGTTACGTGTAACTTAATTCGACCTTTACCGAAAGTTTCATCATGTTGCAAACGAAAGTCAATCAATTGATGAACTCGTTGCCAAACCGGACCGTCTTCTTTTGCCCAATCCATTGGTTTACGACAATCAGGATCGTTGCCACCAGTCATACCCATTTCAGTTCCATAATAAATGCATGGACTACCCTTTTGCATAAATTCAAAAGCTAAGGCTTGCAAAGCCAAATCTTGGTCTCCATTAGCTACTGTCAAAATTCGGGCTGTATCGTGTGAATCAAGCATGTTCATCATGGCTGCATTGGTAGCATCCCGGTATTTCATCAACTGGTCGGTCAAACGACTAGTTAATTCTTGTGCTGACAGCTTATGCTTGAAAAAGTGATCTTCAATCTGCAATGTATATGGGTAATTCATTACGCCAGTAAATTCATCACCATTAAGCCATGGCTGAGCTGAGTGCCAAACTTCACCTACAATATAAAAGTCTGACTTGATATCAGTAACAGCCTTGTGGAATTTCTTCCAGAAGTGGTGATCAACTTCGTTAGCCACATCTAGCCGCCAAGCATCAATATCAAAGTATTTTACCCAGTAAGTAGCAATCTCTAACAAGAAATCCTGTACTTCTGGATTAGCTGTATTCAACTTTGGCATATGCTTTTCAAAGGCAAAAGTATCGAACTTAGGACTACCCTCACCCTTTAATGGATCGCGGTAAGGTTCAACTGGATATTCATTAATGTGGAACCAACTAGCAAAACGAGAACTTGGACCATTTTTAACAACATCTTGCCATTGCATTGATTGATCACCCAGGTGGTTGAAAACCGCGTCCAGCATGACCTTCATTCCGCGGGCATGAGCTTCATTAACAACTTTCGCAAATAAATCCTTGTCGCCGAATGCCGGATCAACTTGCAAATAGTCAATCGTATCATATTTATGGTTAGAACTGGCTTTAAAAATAGGACAGAAATAAAGGCCATTAACACCCAGTTTCTTCAAGTAATCTAGATGGTCAAGCACGCCTTGCAGGTCACCACCATAGAAGTCTTCGCGGCCAGGATGATCCTCCGGATTCCACGCTTTAACCCCTTGGGGATCATTAGACTTATCACCGTTTGCAAAACGTTCTGGAAAGATTTGGTACCAAACAGTATGCTTAACCCATTCTGGCGTTTTCACCATATCAATTTCATGGCAATATGGCACTTTGAAATAAGAACCATCTTCCATAATGGCCTTGTCTACATCACTGCTAATTGCACGATCACCGACAACTACACTAGTGCCATCACTGCCAATTACTTCAAAGGTATACTTCAAGCGATGATATGGTGCTTCAAGCGTAATGCCCCAATGATCTTCACACTGCCCTACGCCAATTTTTTCCATCTCACATGTTTTAGCCTGTTCAAGTGGCAAATAATTATCGCAGTAATGAACAATTACTTTTTTAACGTCATTTTTAGCACTGTGAAAACGCACGCGAACATGACTTGGATCAACTACAAAACTATCTTCACTTTCAGTTCGGTGTCTTAAAGCTGCTAATTGCATATATTAATTCTCCTTTTTCAACACAACACCTGCATAAGGCATCAAAGTTAATTTTTCATTAGTTAATTGATATTCTCCCGCTTTTAGTGTTGCAACAGTATAACCGGCTGGTATTTCAACAGTTGTCTTTTGATCACTCAATGAAACAGCTACAATGGCACTTTCATCATGTAAATCACGTTGATAAACATAGCTATTCTTATCCGTTGAAATCATATAATACGTTCCAATCTGGAATAAGGCTTCTTTTTTGAGTTCCAGCAGTTCTTTGTAAAAATTAAACATGCTGGTGGTATCGTTAATCTCGTTAGCTACGCAAGCATCATCCTGTTTAATACCTGTTATCCATGGTTTAACTTCACTAAAACCATGGTTCTCAGTTGCATCCCACGGCATTGGACCACGGGCCGGCAATTTATGTGTTTCACTAACCATAGCTAAGGCCGCATCTTTGCTCAAAACTTTTTCTGCATCCTTTAACCATGGCGCTACAGTTTGATCTTCGAATTGATCTGCACTAGTGAAATGTAGATTCTTTAACCCTAATTCTTCACCGTAATAAATTACTGGAATTCCGCGTTGCAAATACATCAACATCGCCAAGCTCTTAGCCTGAGTCTGTGTTCTAGCTACGCGTGTAGCCAAACGGGCCATATCATGATTATTCCAATAAAGAGTAGGCTGCGATACGCCTGCTAATGTTTGTTGCCAAACCACTTGATTTTGTTTAAAGGCCGTCAAGTCTAACTTTTTAGGCTGATATTGCTTTGAAAAACGCTGATCACAATTAGAATCATCATCGGTAAAGTACCGGAAGGTAATTACACTATCCATTAGGTGATTACGCTTAGTCGTGTAATCAACAGCTAGATTGACACTAGCACTTGCAGCTTCACCTAATAAAAGCGTATCTGGATAATCCTGCTTAATCTGCTCACAGAAAGGCCGCATCCATTCCTGCACCTGTGGTAAGTTAGCGAAAAATGGTTCCGCAACAATTGGCTTGTTCACGTCCCCATCTCCAGTTGGATAATTTTGTCGCAAATCTGCCTTGCCAATATGGATAAAAGCGTCTAAACGCAAACCATCAATCCCTTTTTTCAGCCAATACTCTGCCACTTCCAACATAGCATGCCGAACTTCGGGATTTTTCCAATTCAAATCAGGCATCCGTTTATCAAACAAGTGAAAGTAAGATTGACCTGTGCCTGCTGGATCTGGCTCCCATACACTGCCACCAAAGAATGAACCCCAGTTATTAGGTCGCTTGCCATCATGACCAGCGAAAATATAGTAGTCTCGATAAAGGCTATCGGGGTTCTTGATGGCATCTTGGAACCAAGGATGTTGATCAGATGTATGATTCAAGACAAAGTCCATGATGAGGTGGATCCCTGCCTTATGCAAATCCTTGATTAAGTTTTCCATATCTTCCATGGTCCCCATATGAGGATCGATTGCGAAGTAGTTTGAAACATCATAGCCGTTGTCTACTTGTGGTGAAACAAACACAGGATTAAGCCAGACGGCGTTAACTCCTAAATTTTTCAAATAAGGGATGCGTTTGCGAATACCATTAAGGTCACCAACGCCATCGCCATTGCTATCTTGAAAAGACTTAGGATAAATTTGATATATAATTGCGTGATCGTACCAATGTGCCATAATTAATTTCCTCCACGCATAGTTTAAGGGAAATTAGAAACCGTTTTCAACATCATATTTATTGTTAGCGGTATCAAAAAAGCACAACTCAAATTTGAATTGTGCTCTTTGCTTACTTCTTTTTAAATATCATGTTCCAAACATTCCGCCACTTGCTGCCTTTCTCCTGCAAATCAGCCACTGGCTGCGTTACCTCAATACAGCCAAGATATTTTCCTTGATCATTATGCAAACTATAAAAGGCAATGTTCACCGGAATCCCATCTTTATGAATCATAATCGACAATTTACCACGTTTGCCTTCGTGCATCTGCTTTAAAACTGCCTTAACATGACCTTGACTGTGACCGGGATGAACTTCAAAGACAGTTTTGCCGATATCTTTTTCAGTTCGCTTAAATAAGCGATGTTTATTCATCGATGACCAAACAACCACATCGTTTTCATCTAGGACATCCATTTCCTGAGGAATAGTCTCAAAGATAGCATTTAACTGTTCGACACTTAAACTGCCGCCTATTAATTCGATTTTATCTGTCATTTACTTTGCTAACCTTATAACTTCACGGGCAATCATCAATTCTTCGTTGGTTGGTACAATCAATGCTTTTACTTTTGAATCAGGCTTAGAAATAAATTTTTCACCATCAGTATCATTGGCCTTATAATCAGGCTCCAAGCCTAAGTAACGCAATGATGACATTACGCCGGCCCGAACGCCGGGATCATGTTCACCAATCCCAGCAGTAAAGACAATACCATCGATACCGTCAAGTTCTGCCGCATATGCACCAACATAACGGACAACGCGGTTAACAAAAATCTTTCTTGCCAGCCATGCATGCTTATTTTTACTTGCTAACAGATCCCGCATATCAGAGGAAACGCCTGATACACCGAGCATCCCCGACTTATGGTTTAACATATCAACGGCTTTTTCAATCGTCATGCCGGTCTTTTGCATAATATATTCAAGGGCTGATGGATCAAAGTCGCCGCTACGTGTTCCCATTGCTACCCCAGTCACAGGACTAAAGCCCATTGAAGTATCAAGTGACTTGCCATTTTTAACCGCAGTAACTGAAGAACCAGAACCTAAGTGACAAACAATCAATTTTACTGTATATGGGTTCTTGCCCATCATGCGCGCTGCTCTTGGAGCAACATAGCTAACAGAAATGCCGTGAGCACCATACTTACGAATACCATATTTTTCATAATACTTATATGGAATTGGATAAAGATAATTAACTTGATCAAGACTAGTATGATATGACGTATCAAATACTGCCACTTGTGGCACATCTGGAACAATCTTCATAAAAGCCTTAATCCCCATTGCTTCTGGCACATTATGCAAAGGGGCTAATTCACCTAAATCAAAAATTTGTTGCAGCTTTTGCTTATCAATTAAGACGGAATCTTTAAAGACTTCGCCCCCGTTAACCACTCGGTGTCCAACTCCAAATAATTCGTCTAAGTTCTTTAAAACATGAAACTTCTTTAAATTTTCAATTAACAAGCTTACAGCTGCTTCTTGGTCTGGAATTGAAGTATTTTTAATATATTCTTTGTCGTCGTTCAACTTTATTTTAAAAACAGCATTGTCCATTCCTACACGATCAGCCATCCCTGAAGCAATAACTTTTTCGTCTGGAAATGAAAAAAGCTTATATTTAAATGATGAACTACCAGAATTTATTGCCAAAACTTTTTTCATAATCGTGACCTCTATTCATATTTTATCTCTCAATAAATTGCCTCTTGTTTCCAGTATAGCGCTTTCACTCATAATAGGAAACAATTTTAAAAGCAGTTAAAAAGCACCTCTGAGTTATCAGACGTGCTCGTTATTTTTTCGATTTATCTAGTTGATTGGCGCCGAATTAGCTTAGGTTTGAGCATTACTTCACCTTGAGGTGAACCCGATTGGGCAATCTTTTGCAGTAGCATTTTAGCTAACATTTCACCCATTTCAAAAATTGGTTGTTTAATTGTTGTTAGCTTTGGATTAGAAACTTGATCTAAAAAGACACCATCAAAACCAATAACTCCAAAGTCTTCCGGAATTCGAGCGCCTTCATCTTGCAATGCCGTACAACACCCACTGCAATTCGATCACTGGCACAGACGAAACAAGTATCTTTTTTAAATTCCTTAAAATGTTCATGAATCACATCTTGCGCAGCATGACTATGATTAGAAACCCGAAAAATTTGTGGTATCAACTGGTGTTGTTGCAAAGTGTTGATATAACCAGCTTCACGTGAATATTCAAATGGCTCTTTTAAATCAATTCCAATAAAGACAATGTGCTTATATAACCGGTCTAAAGCATATTGAGTAGCCATCTTCTCTGCTAACTGATTATCAGAATCAACAAAGTCATAGCCGCGGTGATTTTCACCAAATAAAACAAAAGGCTTATCGAGTTTATCAAATAATTCATAATCTTTGTTTCGCGCCCCGGTAATTAAATAGCCATCTGCATGTTCCTTTTCAATTTGATTAGGATCCGTAACTAATTGCATCGCATACTGCTTAGTATTTAAACCACGAGCAAAACCAAAAAGCAAGTTCATATAGTATGGCTCAGTGGTATCAATATCTTCTAAAGTGACGAATTTTACCACGTTAGTCCGATTATTAACTAAAGCCTGTGCAATTGAATTGGGATGGTAGTTTAGTTTCTCCATTGCTTTTTCTACCATTGCTCTTAATTCTGGCGTTACTTGCTCAGGATGATTAATCACTCGTGATACCGTCATTTTTGATACATTTGCTTCTTTAGCAACATCTGATAAAGTAGTCATATTATTCCTATTCTAAGTACATCTTTCTGAATCGGTTTAAATCTTTTTGGCTAAAGCCAAGCTCTTTTTTGAAAAATCCATCAAAACTGCCCCAGCCTTGGCGAATAGTTTCCGTAATTCCACGAATAGCCGGTCCCTCTCCCTTGGTAATATTCATTTTAGAAACTAGGCTAGCAATTTCATTATCATCGGGGAACTGTTTAGCCAAAGCAAAGTCATACAATTCATTGGTCAATAAATAATCACGCGAAATGGTGTCATCATCAACACCTAATGCAGTTAAGATCAGTGCTGAAGTCATTCCAGTTCTATCTTTGCCTGCACTACAATGATAAACTAGCGCATCTTCTTCAGGTAATTCAATCAATTCCGCAAAAATTTTAGCAAATTCATGTTGACTATGTGAATTAAGCAAAACCTGCTGGTAAATTTGACCAAGCCAATTGTCACCCATATCAGGAATATGATGGACAAAGCGATATAACTTGTTATCGCCTTTATTTTGCTTGCGGTTTTCAGAATAAATATGTGCATCAACAAAACGGACATTTGACCAAAGCTTGTCAGGCGCTGAATTTTGTTCATACTTAGAGCGTAAATCAACATCTACGGTAATTCGGCGTTCAACTAACTTTTCTTGATCTTCCTTCGACAAGGAGCTAAGTGAATCAGAACGATATATTTTGTTCCACTTTACATGTTGACCCTTGTCATTTTGGTAGCCGCCGATGTCTCTGAAATTCAGCGGTCCATCCAAAGCTAATATTCGATCATGCTTCATTTTTCCTTGCCTTTCCTCATTAAAGTGTTAATACCGTACTTTTATTATATCATTATCAGTCATGTGCAAATAACCGAGCAGCACGAATTGCACGTTGCCAACCTGAATAAAGTTTTTCACGTTCAACTGCACTCATTTTCGGCTCAAAGCCCTGTCCAATCGTAAAGGTATGCTTTAACTCGTCAATATTTTTCCAATAGCCAACGGCAAGGCCAGCTAAAAAGGCTGCACCCATGCTGGTTGTTTCCAGCGTTTTAGCGCGTTCAATTTCAATCCCTAAAATGTCAGCCTGAAACTGCATCAGGTAATTGTTGTTGCTAGCACCGCCATCAACACGTAAAGCAGGAATTTCAATGCCTGAATCTTGTTGCATCGTATCAACAACGTCACGGGTTTGATAAGCTAATGACTGCAAAGTTGCTTTAATTATATCCTTGTCAGTAGTTCCACGTGTAACACCAAAGATTGAACCACGAGTCTCCGCATCCCAATATGGTGCGCCTAATCCAGTGAAGGCAGGGACAACGTAAACCTCGTTCTCTGATGTCGACTCAAGCGCTGCTTGTTCAGAGTCTGGCGCATGCTTAATCAACTTCATCGAATCGCGTAGCCATTGAATTGCACTACCAGCCACAAAGATTGATCCTTCTAAAGCATAAGTAATCTTACCATTAATGCCATAACCAATGGTCGTTAACAGATTATTGTTAGAGTCTGTTGGCTTGTCCCCTGTGTTCATCACAATAAAGGCACCGGTGCCATATGTGTTTTTCACCATTCCTGGTTTCAAAGCTAGTTGACCAAATAAGGCTGCCTGTTGGTCACCGGCCATCCCAGCAATTGGCACTTGTCCACCAAAGAACATATATGACGCTGTTTCACCATAAATCTCTGAATTCGAGCGCACCTCAGGCAACATTTGCTTAGGAATATTGAGCAAATGCAAAATATCGTCATCCCATTTGAGCGTGTGAATATTAAACAGCATGGTCCGTGAAGCATTAGTGTAATCAGTCACGTGTTTAGCACCATCAGTTAACTTCCAAACTAGCCAACTATCAATCGTGCCAAAAAGCAACTTTCCCTGTTCAGCTTTTTCTTGCGCGCCAGGTACATGATCAAGAATCCAGCGAATCTTAGTTGCACTGAAGTATGGGTCAATAATTAAGCCTGTTTTTTGACGAATTTCATCACTATAGCCTTCTTTTTTTAATTTTTCAGCTAATTCTGTTGTCTGCCGTGACTGCCAAACGATTGCATGATAAATTGGCTCACCTGTATCCTTGTCCCAAACAACGGTCGTTTCACGTTGGTTGGTAATGCCAATTGCGGCAATTTGATTAGGCCAAATGCCCGAATTAATAAAAGCATTGGCAATTGTTGTTTGGACCGCCATCCAGATTTTATTAGCGTCATGTTCAACCCAGCCAGGCTCTGGGAAATATTGGTGAAATTCTTTTTGGGCAGAAGCAACTTCACGTCCATCATGGTCAAAAATAATTGCTCTAGTAGAGGTGGTTCCTTCATCGATTGCTAAAATATATTTTTCTGTCATAGTTATTCTCTTTTCTGCAAAAGCGCTTTCTTATAATATTACTGTTTTTCTAATGCAGATTCTAGCAGTTAATGTAATAGATACGGTATAATTTTTATAAGGATTTTTTAAGGAGGGCATTTTAATGGAAAAAAATCAAAAAATTGCGGTAACAATTGCGGGTAACGATAGTGATGGTAGTGCAGGAATGCCAGCAGATTTGCATTCATTCTATGCACGGGGCGTTTATGGCATGGGGCTGATGACCGCGGCTGTAGCTGGTAATACAAAAGGAATTTTTGCCCAACAAATTATGCCGCTTGATTTTATCCAAAAGCAATTCGATGTGTTAAACGACGACTTCAAGATTAATGCGACTAAGACAGGGATGCTGGCTAACAAGGAAATTATCGATTGCGTTGCCGATAATCTTGAAAAATACGACATGGGTAAAATCGTGCTTGATCCCGTCATCATCACTAAGCACGGTGCCACTCTACTTGACGATGATGCCTACCAGACCTTCTTAGACAGATTATTGCCGCTAGCCGATGTAATTACGCCTAACTTTTATGAACAACAAAAGCTAACTGGCTTGAAGCTAAATAATAAGGAAGAAATTCACGCAGGCGCTAAAAAACTACAAGAGATGGGTGCTAAAAATGTCTTGATGAAGGGACGTCATGACTCAGATAATCAGACTGAAGTAACTGATATTTTGTTGACTGAAGATGGCGCATTTCACGAATTTACCAAGCCTTTCTTTAAGACTGATCGCGTGAATGGCACAGGTGATACTCTCTCCGCAGTTATTGCGGCAGAATTAGCTAAGGGAAAGTCTGTAATTGATGCTATAAAAATTGGTAAGGACTTTACTTACGCTGCAATTTCTCACCCAATTGATGTTGGTTCAAAATGGGGTCCGATCAATCACTTGGCTGCACAGGAAGAAAATAGATAGAAAAAACACCGAAGCTCAGATTTTGAGCTTCGGTGTTTTTATGTCTGTTTTCAATTAAATCATTGCTGTGTAGAGATACAGTATTACACAAATAATGAACGCTATTACGTATCCCATGATTATGCTAATAACTCAATGAATATGATGATGTTGCATCCAAGTAGCTAACCAGTCGCCCAGGACTAGACAATATGATCCTACTAACCAGTAATTGATCTTTTTCTGATTAATTGCTGGTAATGGCAAGATTAAGATTATTATTAGCGCTACAGCTAAAATATATTTCAAGGCTGTATAGAGTTTAGGACTTAGTAATGATTCACGCAATTTATTTTACCTTGTTTCTTCTAAATCATATATTCGATTTCCATTAATTTTTGGATTTACTTATTTCTTATAGCTCTTAATGATCCAAAATATACCAAGCATAATAAAAAGGATCGATAATACTACTAGTTGCATAACTGGTTTATATCTAAGAACGCATGAATCTATTAGAAATACCACACCAACAGCAATAATTGTCATTCCAGATATTTTGCTTTCCTTTTTTATAATAATTATTACAACAGCAATTAAGATTACTACTGCAGTTACAATTGAAGCAACGTCGACTTGCATTAACTTAAGTTTTTCCTTCCATCTAAGTCTTCAACTATTATTTTAAATCATGTAAGTTCTCCTGCGATTGACTTTGTATCATATTTGTTACAAATTATTACTCAGACCAACTAGCAATAAAGTTTTTATAGCCTAATACACCAAGATCCTGTCTAATCTCTTTTGTTTTGTCCTTTTGATCCAAAAATAATGCTTTCATATAAAACACTTCAATTCTATAAATCATCAAATGAAACGACCCAGTAGCATTAATAATATATTCCATCACATCATCAATATGATCAAAATGTGTCAGTTGTTTATGAACCTTTCTGTCGTAACAAACCACCAGATAATTTTCTAGCAATCTTAAATATCTTTCAGTCGTTAACTCTGAAAGCTCAGATTTTTTTGCAAAATCAAGCAAGCGCCCAATTAAAAAGTCCAATTCATCTTGTGGCCACATCGGCATCGTATTAGCCAATAATCGCAGTAGGTCTGGTCGCTCAAGCCAATTATTCCCTCCATCAAACTCAGCTTTTATTTTCTTCCTGATTTCTACATCAATCTTGTCAGTCTTCCCCTTAAAATATGTCAAAGTAATTAGTGCTCGCAACTTTAGAATCTCATTATTAGATGAATTCATTATCTGCTGACAATACTTATCCAAAGCTTCAGTATCTTTCGCACTAACTGCTTGATTCATTTCAGTTTCAAATTGCTTCTCAACTTTTCGTTCTTCTGACGTATAATCATCTTGAATAAGATCACAAAACTCTACTAGATCAACTTGATGCTCAAGCAATATTTTAAATAAGCTTTCTGCATTTATGCGATTTTTATCGCTTTCAACTTTTGCATAAAACGGTCGACTAAGAATCCCTTCGCACATCTGCTCTTGTGTTAACCCCAACTTCAATCTTTCTTTACGCAGTGCTTCTCCAATTTTCATAGCAAGCCTCCTGTACAATTTTTAATAAAAATAGCACTTTATACTTTTTAGTCAATGAAAAAAGCCGCCCCGAGGGACGGCTTTGTAGTGGCGTAGCATGCTACGAATCAACGTAGGAGTTGGTCAAGCATATGCTTTAATCGCTTCTTAAGAGCTTTCTTAAAGCGCTTGATGCTTCCGCGGTCAATTGGTATAACTACTAGTACGAGAAAGATACACCACTTCACGGAGAATACACCTCCTTCTGCACGTAAAGTAAAGGCGCTACCCTTTGTGACGTGCATTTTAATTTTATCATGATATAATACAGTTAGTACGAGAAAGTATGCACGTGATGTGCGTGGGCTACTAGCTGGTAGCTCAAAAATTAGCAGGGCGGTCGAATGACCGTCTTTTTTGTGCAAAAAAACAGCAACGAAATTAATCATTGCTGCTAATTTACTTACTTCTTTTTCTCAATCACAAAATAATATCCTGCTGTCAAAATTTGAGCAATTCCTTCAAGCGTAATTGCCAAATCTGCACCAAAACGCGCTACAATCAGCCCGCCTAAAAACGAGCCAATTGGAAGCATTGATGACAGAATAGAGTCATTAATTGTTTCTACTTGACCTAAACATACCTATCTTTTTTAGTATATGGTTCTATCTATAAATATAACTACCATCGGGATAAAACGTTATTGCTCGCTTATCCTTGTAGGACTCAATTAATGCATTGATTGAATTTTTATCTTTGAATCCCATTCTTTTTGCTAAATAATTTTGCGTCCTGCCTGTATCCTTACAAAGGGAATTTAATGTTCTCTTTAGATACTTAAAATCATACTTCTTATTTAAAGAATACATTAAATCTAAAAGAGATATTATTACAATTGCTAATCTGTGAGGATAATTACCATTATCCATATTCAAATATTTGCGATATTTTGTAGCGACTTTAGGCATGGTCTTCAACGAAATATCTACCAAATCTCCATTATGACAACATATATTTCTAATTAAATTTAGCAATTCTAAACTTTGAATTAGACTTTTAATATCTAAATGGAATAATTTCTGACTAATTTCTTTACGGTTATCAGGTAGCATCAACTTGGCTAAATATATACTTTGCCCGAATGATAAAGTATTTACCATAAGCCAAACTGTGGGAAATATTCTTGTACGGTCCGTTCGTTCAAATTTTTGAACATCTATATAGTTAGACTTTTTCACTTGATGCTGCAATTGTGATAAAAAAGCCAGTTCTTCATTTTTTATCTTATACTTATCTACTTTTACGCCCATAATTCTTCCACGACGTTTAACAGTACCTAAATATTTATTTCTTCCACTATTTTGACACCACTTTTCAAAGTCCAAATATAAATATGGGTCTGTCTTACCTAAAATATAAGAGATTTCATTGTTCAATGCAGTTTCTATATCACCAATTGCTTGAAAAATTTCTTGCTTTAAACGTTGATCTCTATAGTATCTTTTAACCAATTCATCAAAGCTAATACCCATATACTGATTATTATCATGATCCCAAAATGCATAAGAATACTGTTTCAATTTATAATATCCTATTATTTTTAACGTATTAACCTGCTTTTCGAATTTAATGCTATTTTGATCAATTCCAGTGATTCCTTTTTTCTTAAAAAGAAGGACTTGGTCTACATATGAAAGATGATGCTCCATGATTTTCTCCATAAAAAAACCTTCGCTGATGGATAAATCCGTCATCACGAAGGTATGATCTATCATTATTATACAAGATTTCCCAAAAAAATGTAGTATTTAGCTAGTATTTTTATCGAACGTATGATTAATTATATAGTTATTTACATTTCAAAGCAAACAGTAGATAAAGTAAGAAAAAAACAGTTACATGCCATAATGTAAACTTAGAGATTTTTAGCAATCTACATCTATGCATAATTTTTGCATGAAAACAGCAATGATGAGTGTATTTTAATTTACTTCTTTTTCCCAATTACAAAATAATATCCTGCTGTCAAAATCTGCGCAATTCCTTCAAGTGCAATCGCCCAATCCGCACCAAAATGCGCTACAATCAGTCCACCTAAAAATGAACCAATCGGAATCATTGACGATAAAATCGACTCATTAATCGTTTCTACTCTACCTAAAATATGCGGACTAAAACTCCCCTGCACCAACACTTCAAAGTTAATATTCATCATCACAATCCATAGTTCAGACGTAAAAAACAAAATCAACAGTAGAAACGGCATCCCTTTGGGAACAGCTGGCTCAAGAACAATTGCTAAACCTGATAACGTGAGACAAATGACGACTAGCCTTTCAATCTTGCTTTTATCAAAAGTTAGTCGCTGTACCAGTACACTGCCAACTAACCCACCTATTGAAGAAGCTAATTCTAAACCGCCATAGCTAATCGCTGATTTAGTCAAATGCTCAGTCGCAAAATATGGCAAGCCCACAGAGGAAATACCATAAAATAGATTAGTCACTGCAAAAGGCATGATCAAGCGTGCTATTTTGCCTTCTTGTTTCAGAGTTTGCCAGCCTTTAAGCAAATCTTGCCAATAGTTTTCTGTGAAATATTCATTCGACTTATTCGGAAGTAATAATTTCCTAGACAATATTAGTCGCGTATAAAAAGCTAGGGCGCTTGCAAAAAATACTGCAGAAATAATTACCGTGGAGTCAAATGACATCCAAGTAATCAATAACGTTGCCGCTGCATTCAAAAACAAATCCAGCGTCTTATAAGTCATTTGGAAAACGCCATTTACTTTAGTTAGCTTCGCTTTTGAAACGATGACTGGCAAAATTTTTTCTTCAGCAGGATAAATCAAAGTTGAGCCAATCGTTGAAATGACGTATACCCCTAGCAAAAGCCAAATCACTAAATCGCGCCACAACTTAACTTGAAACAGCAACGTCGCTATAACGCTGGTCACTATCTGCATTAGAGTTACAAGCGTAAGCATTTTTTGGATATAAACACGATCAATCAGCGGCCCGAAGACGAACGACAACATTTCAATTGATGAGTCTGCAACAAAGATTAACGACAAGATAAGCGGTGAATGAAAGCGTACCTTGAAAAACCACAAAATCGCCATATAGAATAGCGAATCGGCGATATTGGTTAACACTCGTCCTGCTAATAATCGTCTGACATTGACATTTTCTTTTTCAATTAAGTTAAACATTTTCCCATTCCTTTTCACAACACTACTAATGTCGCTGAAAGCCAGGGAAAATTACTATTTAGTTTTAGTTTAAAATCCCAGACTTTCAGCTAAAAATCTGGGTTGAGCCTTAAGTAGCGTTTGACGAATGAAAGGAAATAATTCATTCGCAAACTTAACCCTAAAATGTCGCGCATTTTAGTCCTCGCTTTCTGTGAAAATTAAGATCATTATAGCATGAACAGTGGCTTATCAATAATAGTCATTCTATCCTTATATTTTTCGTATTTTCATTCAATTTCAGATCATGACTTATGATAATAACCAAATTAACTTGCGCTATTTCCTGCAATAGTTTTAATAAATCACTTTGTAACTCAGGATAGATATTTGCCAACGGTTCATCTAGTAAAAAACATTGCGCGCCAGTTTTTAAAACAGCAGAATATAACTTTACTAACTGTATTTCACCTGTTGATAGTTCGCTCATCTCTCTATCTAAAATCTTTTCAATTCTAAATTGTGGCGAATCAAAAACTTTTGCAAAATACTCGCTTTTATAAACCTGACTTTTATCAGAATATGATCCTAAATAGTCCCTCACTGAACAATTAGGGAGTGGTATATCTTGAAATAAACAACTTATGTTCGATTCTCTCAGTTTTCTTTTATTAATTAAATCAGCATCTATACCATTTATGGTTATTTTTCCTTCCTTTTTCGGCGTGTATAGGCCAATTATTGTCCTAAGCAAAGTAGATTTTCCAATTCCATTTCTGCCCCTCACAATATAAAATCCTGGAGTAACAAAATTGGCAGAAAAATTTTGGGTAAATAACGGTGTTTTTTCATCTAAGTAAATATTAAAATCATGTACTTGAATCAAGTTTATTTTAGAGATTATTTTTCTACCATCTTGTTCATTCTTCATGGTCAGTATATTGTTGATTCTCATCCACGCTACTTTAAATGATTCAAATTTAAATAAAATAGAAAAAATTTCATCAACCTGTCCCAAAAGTTGATTAAAATATTGAAAAATAATTGAAAAGGAACCGATTGTCATCTTACCGGAAATCACTGATAAACCGCCATTAATAAACAATACTAATTGAAAAATAAGTTGTAAAACAATCTCGCTATTAGACATATTTAAATTGAGAAGAAAATCTCTCTTAGCAACGCCTAAAAGCGTTCTTTTAGTATTGCTCCATCTCTCAGTTTCTATTTTCTCTCTTCGGTTACCTTTTACTTCAATATACCTGCTTAACCATTCAGTAAAACCAGAAAAGTACTTATTATAAGCTTCTTTCAATTTTAAACTAACTTCAAAAATCTTAGGCCGTAAAAATAAATATATGAGACTATATGCAGGCAACAGGATCGCTATTAACAATAAAAAACCAGACCCAGCCATAAATAAATATGTAAAAATCAAAATTGAAGAAAGGGCGATTGAAATAATTTGATTTATTGTTTGGAATAAAAAAGTCAACACTTCAGTAGTATCTTCAGTAATTCTATCTGCTGTTTGAACCGAATTCATCTTTGTAACTGCTAGCGTATCCTTCACATACAGTTCTTTCATTATTACATCATTAACTTCCATGTTTATTTCTCTAAATCTTAAAATCTGAATTTTGTTCATAAAATATGACAACAAAAGTCTGATAAGACTTAAAGTCGTTATTAATACAATACTACGTACAAAAGCAGCCCTATCAGCCTTATATACTAAGGAATTTAACAGTATTCCTTCTAAGTAAACATTAAAAGTCAAAATGCCAGTACTGATAATATTCATTCCTAATAGAAGCCAATATTCAATTTTATACTTTTTATCAATTTTGCTAAAAATCGTATGCATAGTGTCACCTAACTCTGACTAGCAGTCAAAAGTGTTAAAATATAATGAATATAAAATTAGATAAATTTTATATTCTTATTTATCCTATGTCAATACTAAATAAATTGATTTGGTTTTACTTTCATGCTGTATTTGATATTATGTAGTTACTAACTACCAAATAACTATCTATCAACTACAGAAAGAGAAAAATATGACTGAAAAAGCAGCAATTAACATCCGTGTTAATAAAGAAACTAAGCAAAACGCAGAGAAAGTATTAAACAAACTAGGCATCCCGATGTCAGTCGCAATTGATATGTACTTACGACAAATTGCATTGACTGACGGCATTCCCTTTGATCTATCTTCCAAGAAAAGAAAAAAGAAAAATGATCACGAAACAGCAATGATGGTCGCAGAAGCTATAGCTCAATATGAAATCGTTAAATCCAACTGGGAGGATAAATTAGCTGAGTTTATTCCTGACTGGATGAACATGAATAAGATGACTAAAGAGGAGCTTGAAGCAAGGTTAGCTAAGCATGCCCAAGATGCAAGAGATGGTAAAAGTGTCGAGATTAGCAAAACTTTTAGCGACCTGAATAAAGAATTAGGAATTTAAATTTCATACAAGAATATACTGTCAAATCAACTCCTAACGTATCTGTAGAACTTAAAGAGATATATAGCTCTATCTTGCAATTATCTCGATCTCCAAAAACTGCTCGAGATTATGTAAAAGATCTTGAACAAACTATGCAAGCGTTAAATTATTTTCCAGAAAGATATAGAAAAACTCCTTCAGGAAAATACCGACGAGTTAATTTCAAAAAATATGCTATATTCTACTTTATCGAAAACGATACTGTACACATTATTGATGTCATACTAGCTTCATCAAGTACAGTATTCAAATATTAATCCTTTGCCCCATTCTAGCTATTAAGCTATACTAGACAGAAGAAATTAAACAAACTAAGGGACAATAAAATGAGCGATAAATTAATTAAAATTGCATACCTCTACGAAGATTTAATGAATACTTACGGTGACTCAGGCGATGTTAAAATCTTGAGCTTTTTGCTAAAGCGTGAAGGCTACGACACTCAAGTCGACAATATTTCACTTGGCGATGACTTCAATGCCTTTGACTATGACTTTGTTTTCTTCGGTGGTGGTCAAGACTTTGAACAAACCGTTGTAGCCAAGGATTTACCACGGCACAAAGAAACACTTGATAAATACATCAACGATGACAAACCTATGCTCTGCATTTGTGGTGGTTACCAACTAATGGGTAGTTACTATAAGACCAACTCAGGTGTAACAATTCCTGGCTTAGACATTTTGCCACTTCACACTGTCTTCAAGAGCGACAAGCGAATGATTGGTGATACCCGTTACATGACCGAATGGGGCGAAGTTAAGGCTTTTGAAAACCACTCTGGTCAAACTTACTTCGACAACAAGGACAAGTTGCATCCCCTCGGCGACATGATCGAAGGCTACGGCAACAACCCACAAGACCACGTCGAAGGCCTGCGCTATCGCAACTTTATTGGTTCATACTCACATGGTCCACTACTTAAAAATACTAATGTAGCTAATGCCATCATGAAAATGATTATCGCTTGGCACCAAGAACGTGTTAGCGAAGCCGAAAAAGTCACAGAATAAAAAAGACCCAGTCAGAATTTCTGACTGGGATTTTTCATTATCAAATTAATTTAAAACACGTTTAGCAGCTGAGGGATAAAAGTAGGCACTGATAGCCTGCTTTCTCACCCCTTGACTAGGAGTTGCAGCGTGAACATATTGTCCATCACCAACATAAATACCAACATGGTAAGGAGCTGAGGCAGAACCCCAGAACAACAAGTCGCCTTTTTTAAGATGACTTAATGATACGCGTTTACCTTTAGTAACTTGACCATAGGTGGTTCTAGGTAGTGTCTTTTTAGCAGCCTTTTTATAAACGTATTGAGCTAAGCCTGAACAGTCAAAGGCTGAAGGACCAGTAGCCCCATAAACGTAACTCTTACCAACTTGTTCTTTAGCAAGTTGGACTACGGCGTTACGTTTTTCTGTTTTGCTTTGACTAGCTGCTTGGACAGTTTGCGTTTGAAGTGGAACATTAATGAATGAAATTCCTGTAAAAAATACTGACAAAACTGTGGCAAACTTAACTAAACTACGTTTAAAACTCAATTTATTTCTCCTTAACACTTCTTATCTTTCAATGTTTTCTATATTACCGGAGAAATATTACAGCCTTGTTTTAAAATGACTACTATAAAATTAAGCAATGTAACAAAATCTGCTATTTCTTGTAAATTTTGCTTAACTTGAAAAACACTATAATTTTCTATATGCTTAATACATTAATTTAGGAGTTTTTTATTATGAATAAGATAGATAGTTATGTACGCCACTTTTTAATACTAATCGCACTAATTTTAGGGCTTTCACTCGTCTCAGAACTGCGTGAAATTATTGCCTATGACTCATCTACCCTTGGTATCATCTTTTTAACTGCTGCAATTATTTGTACTTTTGCTTCAGGAATCACATTACAATTTCATAAACTAAATTGGATTACGATCATTTTAATTCTGATTCTTTCTACGATTATGATCTTATTCTGGCTCAAAACCCACACTTTTGGCCTTATTGTCAGCATTTTTATGATTTACAATATTATTGTATTTCTGGTTTGTGCTATTAACCTAATTTTTCAAAATGATGCTGAATGATTAAATCATATGCTTAATCATAGGTAATACAATCCCAATTACCACTAATCCACCATTAAACAAAAAACTTATTAATTTCTTTTCAAAAAAGTATTTCTTCATAAAAAAAGACCTTTCTATTATGAATAATCAAATCTTCGGGCTAAAATTCCGACAATTACGAAAACAACAACATATCACTTTAGCCAAAGCAGCAGCTGGTATAACTTCAAGACAGTCTCTAGGTAACTGGGAGACTGGCAAAGGCGAATTAGCATTTGAGAAAGTTTTACTGCTACTAAAAAAAATCAACGTCCAGCCAATAGACTTTTTAGAGAGTAGTATAAGTAGTTACCTTAAACAGACTACTTCACAAATCTCTGCAGCTTATGTTAGCAACCAAGTTGATAAATTATTGCATTATGCTACTAAGTATCTTGACATAAGCCATCGTAATCTTACAGACAGAGTTAGCTTTTTACGAGCCGCTGTGGCATGCAATTATTACATGGACTTAACAAATATAGATCTAACAACTAGTTCTGATAAACTACGGATCATCTCCCATTTTAATAAAATCATGAATGGAGAAGAAATCTGGAATTTTGAGGATATTTATTTTTTCGGAAATACACAAAATCTGATGAGTCCACGTGACGTTTATAATTTAGCCTATTCCTTAAATTATTATCGCCAAAAGCACAAAAACGATAATAGAGAATGGATCAATGCCGTTTATAACACTTTGATAAACGCTGAATTTGTACTTATAAAAACAAATATTAAATTGGCTACTGATTTAGACTCACTTTTAAGACAAAAGTGGGATTTACCAGATAATTATGCTTTCGAAAAAATTCGACAAAATTTTATGCATGAACTGCTAAAATATATTTCAACCCAAGATGAAAGTGCAATAACTCAACAACTGCACATTCTTGAATTAGAACACATATCCGATTTAAAAGCTGGTTTTGAAACAGCATATGAACAAGTAAAACAAATTTATTTTTCTCATTAAAAAATGCCAATATATTAGCATTTTAATTTTTATAATTATTATCCGTGCTAGTTTATATTTATACAACAACTTAGATACTATCAGGCGGTGATCCATATGAAAAAGTTTTGGCATAGACAGCTCGAAGTCATTATTGCTGAGGGAATGTTATTAGTTTTTGACTACTACAACAATTTGATGTCAACATGAATGTTATGGTTTACAGTTGCTGTAGTAATTATTCAATTTCCGATTGCTTATCTTTATGAAAAGCACAAAATTAATAAATTCTAATTTTATCTAAACAAGGTATTAGAGGTGTATGGCATGACTAGCATCATTGTGTTTATCGCTGTTACAATTATGGCGATATTCACCGCGATTAGCATCTATAAAATTATCAATGCACGCGTAACCTATAAAAAGTATTATCCTTATCGAAAATTAGTTACTGTAACTTTGATTGGTCTTCCGTGGATATTTCTAGTTTTTCCATTTACTCTAGATTGGAGTACCTATATCACTTTAGTAATAGTCAGAATCCCATATACAATCATCTGGAGTTTATTAACTGCAGTTGGAATATATATTGATATCAAGATGCAAAACAATTATCGACATCACAGGAACAACAATGGACACTAAAATTTTAACAGCAATCATCTTAATTATCGTAGTAATTGTACTAGCCTACTCACCATTTTATAAAAAATATCAACTATTTTACTTGAATAAAGTAGGCTATTGGGATATCCTAATCCAATTCCTAGTAATTGCAGGTATCAACTTCTTCATCGGTTTAAAATATGGTCTAGGAGCTCTTTTTCTATTAATTGTTCCTGTTCCATTAGATATTATTTTTCTAATCTCAATGATTTATTCCTACTTTAGAATTAGAAAATTGAAACGCAAATAACTCAAAAAACGAAGCAAATTAAAGCTCCGTTTTTTGCTTGATCTTATTTTTCTTCTGTTTCGGCGTTAGATTCAAAGCCATCGCTGCTACAACAACTAACACTGATCCGACCCAATCTATTGGCATCATTACCAAACCAAAAACCAAAACAGAGCCGATCGTCGCCGAAAATGGCTCAAAGGCATCCAATAAACTGGCCGTTGATGGCACCACATAACGCAAGGCGTTCGCCATAATTTGAAATGGAATAATCGTCCCAATGACAATTACTGCAGTAGTATATAGCCAAACTGATGGCTTATTGGAAATTGCTTGAAACTGCGGATGAATAATCACCAAACTGATTCCCGCAAACAGCATCCCCCAACCAGTCACCACCATACTTGACACTCTTTTAACAATATTGACCGGAATCAAGGTATAAGTTGCTTCACCAACTGCTGATAAAAGCCCCCAGAACAAGGCAATCGGCGTAATTGCTAAATGATCAAATTGTCCGTGCGTCGACAGTAAAAATACACCTAAAAAGGCACATAACGCCGCAATAATATCTAGGCGCCGCATTACTTGTTCATGCGTCAATGCTAAATAGCCCAAGACGAAAAATGGCCCAATAAATTGCAAAATTGTCGCAATTGAAGCGTTAGCTACTTGAATACACATAAAGTAAAACAATTGTACCGGTAACAAGCCAAAAATACCGTACGCAAAAATTACCAATGCATCATGCTTATTCTTCAGCGTCCCTAACGGCTTTTGCTTTAAAGCTCCTGCTAACAGCAACAATATCAGCCCTGAAACAATCAAACGAATTTGCGTTAACCACATTGGCGTGATTTTCGGACTAATATTAAACAAACCTTTGGCAAACAAGCCCGAAATTCCCCACATTACTGCAGCAAGTGCTGCCAAAAGTGTCCATAGTCTTCGTGTTTTAGGTGCGACCATCTCTGTCCCTCGTTTCTTTCTCGTTCATTTAATAATTAAACCACAAAAATAAGGATACCTGTTAGGGCATCCTTAACTTTACTGATGAGCTTTTTTAGCTTTCTTTTTCTTCGGTGAAATATTCAAGGCCATTGCTGCCAGCACAACTAAAATCGAACCAATCCAGTCCATTGGGGTCATCACCAAACCAAAGCAAATAACTGAACCAACGGTTGCAGAAAAAGGCTCAAAAGCATCTAGCAAACTTGCCGTTGATGCCTTGATAAAGCGCAGCGAATTAGTCATTAATTGGAATGGAATCAGGGTTCCAATCACAATCACTGCCACCACATCTAGCCATATATGTGGCGTATTCGGAATATGCGGCATCTGTGGGTGCACAATCATTAGGCAAATTCCCGCTGACAGCAATCCCCAACCTGTAACGACTAAACTAGAAACTCGCTTCAACACACTGATTGGAATTAATGTATTGGTCGCAACTCCAACAGCTGAAAGCAAACCCCAGAATAGAACGCTAGGCGTTAAAGCAAAGTGATTAAAACGCCCATGTGTCGCCAGCAATACTACGCCAATAAAGGCACAGATAGCAGCAAGCACATCTATTCGCCGCATTACTTGCTTATGCGTTACAGCTAGGTAGCCCATTACAAAAAAGGGACCAACAAATTGTAAAATCGTGGCAATCGAAGCATTAGCTTGTTGTACTACAATAAAGTAAAACAATTGGACTGGTAATAAACCAAAAATCCCATATGCGATAATCGTCCACGCGTCATGCTTATTTTTCATTGTAGCGATTGGCTTTTGCTTTAATACGCCAGCTACAATTAACAAAATAATGCCTGAAGTTACCATTCTAATCTGTGATAGCCACATTGGTGTAATCTCAGGACTAGTATTAAATAGACTCTTAGCAAATAGACCTGATATTCCCCACATTACGCAAGCTAATCCAGCTAAAAAGGCCCACAGGCGCCGTTGTTTTTGTGTAACCATTCTTTTTAATCCCCAACTTTTCTAAAACTAACATACTCTATCATAACAAAAACGGGCTAGCTTGAACTAGTCCGTTAATTTTTTATTCATCGTTTTTCTTAATTGGGTTTCTGCTAGGCATTAGCTGCATGAATGTAGCAACAATAATTAAAAAGCCACCAAGCATGTCCATTGGGCCAAAGTCCGCATGAAGCAGTGAAACTGACAGGATCGTTGCAATCAGTGGCTCGAGGGCTCCAAGCATCCCTACCGTACTTGGTTCAATATACTGCACACTAGATAAGTACATTGTATAAGCTAACAATGTTCCACCAATAATAATATAAACAATTACCCAAACATCAACTGGTGCAAGTTTTGGCATTGGTTGAGTGAAGTAAATTGGTAAAAAGGCAATGCCTGCAACCAACATTGCTGCGCCGATTACTGGAATCGGCCCATACTTTTTGAATAATTTCCCAGGTAATACTGTATTAATCGCTTCAGAAAAAGCCGCAATTAAGCCCCAGAAACAAGCAAGCGGTGATAAAGCAAGTTGATCGAATCTGCCACCTGTAGCCAAGATGAAGGTTCCTACAACTGCTACCACAATTGAAATCGCATCAATTCTTCGTGGCCACATCTTACTTCTCAATGAAGAATATATAATTATGAAAACTGGCGCTAAAAATTGAATCACCGTCGCTGTCGGAGCATTGCTGTACTTGACTGCTACAAAGTACGATAATTGTGAGCTCCCCATTCCTAAGAAAGTAAAAATGATCAACATAATGATTACTTTTTTATCATGTAGCATTGCCTTGACTTGGTCCAAGTATTTCCAACAAGCATAAATCATAAGCAGGGCGCCTGAAAAAAGCAAACGCAGACCTACAAGCCAAGCAGTATTTACATTAGTGCTAGAAAATAAAAATTCAACCGCCGTACCCGATGCACCCCAAAAAACAGGCACCGACAACAGCTAAAGTCAATCCTTTATAACGCTGATTCACATTCACACATCCTTTAGATTAATGTTTTTCATTGTAACATGGGCTAAAGGAAAAGTTCAATGCTTCTAAAGTTGATTTAATCTATATAACGTATAACCTGACACGCTAGCCAATAAGCCGATTGTAAAAAGCAACCAAGATTCTGGATGAAAGGCAATTAAAACAAGTGAAATAAGCCTGCTGCTAAACTAGAATTGCGTTCCATTCGCTTTTTGCCAAAAAGCAGACCACACATAATGCCAAACATAGTTAGCACATAAAATGAGTCAACTAACAGTAACAAATTCTCAATAATTGCTAGATCACTTGGCTTTACTTTTACACTCAAATCAGTAAAAATCTGAGCACAGCCAAAAAATACCATCACAAATGCAGCTAAGATCGTGATAAAGCTAATCGTACGAAAAACTGACTTCACCTTTTGAGTTGGCGTTTCATCGATAAAGGTTTTTAAGAAAAACTCGTGATCTTTTTTTGCTACTACAGCTCTGCCCGTCTTCTTGTCATACCAGTTCAATAGACCAGAACCAATTAGCATAATAGCAATCACAGCAAACTGGATGACAATTAAACGCATGAAAATTGGAAAGGCATAGATTACCGTCAATAACAAAATTACTATATAGATCAGCTCTGCATAAAGAAAGAAATGCAGACGCTGTTTATTTTTGAAAATAGTTTGGAATGTTTTTGAATTAGGATCTTGCATAAGACTTCTCCCCACTAAATCTTATTACGAAAACTCAACCAGAAATTTGCCCCACTGAGAATCAAGCCAATAGCAGTAGCTACTTGCATGCTTGGCTGCATGAAAAACAAGATCAGTGATAAAACAACAGTTAAAACGCTAGACGCACGAATTAATTTACGATTTCCACCTAAAATACCGACCTCCACACAAAAGAGTAGAACAACATATAGGCCATCACCAATCAGCCAAACATTTTCAAAGAGATTGGCAAAATTACCGGTAAGCGGCTTAGCCAAAATGTCAGTCCAAAGCTGACGTGCAAAAGCAATACTTAAACCGATATTTGCCCAAAAGAGCAAGAATTCAAATAAGCGAAGAAATACGTTTTTAGTAAATCTAATACTAGTCAGTGTTTCCCAGAATGTATCGTGTTTTTTAATCACTATCCTTCGATCAAGAAAGGCACCAATTGAATAATAAATCAAAATTGCAATCCCTTGAAATGCAATCAAATGCATAAAAACTTTAAAGTCAAACATCAATGTGAATAGTAAAACTACTACATAAGCTAACTCAAAATATAATACACAGCGACTAAACTTTCGCTCGCTAAGCCAGTGCTTCAATTCTCTTTTATTCATATGATCACTAATATTGCCATTCATATTCTCACTCTCCTTTAATAATTATCTAATTATGCAAAAATTGTATAATGATTTCAAAATTTTGTCTAGTCCTTTTATAATTGATTTAGTAAATATTTTTCGAGGTAAATTATGAATTATCCCATTTTAATTACTATTTTGATCTTCTTGCTGTGCTTTGGCCGATTCATTTGGATCATTACTCACGAACGTCGTTCCTTACGCGCTGGAGTTAGCTTAGTTATCACCTTATTTAGTTTTTTATTTTTAGGTGTAGTCATTCTGGTTAATATCGCTGACCTTGATCCACATTACAAAGACTGGATTTTGCCATTATTTGTGATTGCGCTATTTGCTGTGATGGCTGGAACGATTATCTTTGCATTAACTTTGATCATTATGTTTTTCTACGATGGCATTAAAATCATTATCAAAGAAGGAAACCGCTGGACAAATTATCTTTCTCTGGGCATGGGGATTTCCATTATCTTCTTCCTATTTTTATATCCTCTTGTGGGACGAATTAGTCATGATAGCTGGTTAAAGTATCCTTATATTTTTCTATGGCTAGTCATCATCTACTTAGTCACTATCATGATGATGTATACTTTAACTTCTTGGATTAATTTAATTAATTGGCACATGCCGCACTTAGACTACATCGTAGTGTTAGGCGCTGGCATTATGGGAACAAAGGTAACACCACTTCTGGCAGCAAGAATTTCCCGGGGAATAGAAATTTATCACAAAAATCCTGGCTCTAAGTTAATCATGTCTGGTGGCCAAGGACCTGGTGAAGACATTCCTGAAGCAGTTGCTATGGCTGAATATGCTGAAAAACTGGGTATTAATAAAAACGATATTATTATCGAAAATAAATCCAAAACTACCCAGCAGAACTTGCAATTCTCACATGCACTGATGAAACCAAATAGTCGCTTCTGTATTGTAACCAGCTCCTACCACGTGTATCGCGCTCTGGTTTTAGCTAAACGTCAAGGACTCAAGTGTACTGGTTATGGTGCCAAAACTAAGTGGTATTTTACTTTAAATGCTTTTGTGCGTGAATTCATTGCATATCTGGTAATTACTAAGAAAATGCAATTGACTATCATCGGTTTTCTAGCAGCTATCATGATTGCTGCTGCCGCATTTCATTTTTAATTTATTGCGTTAAGTTGAGAAACTTAGCGTTTTTTATTGATTTATCTTTTAATTTTTTTATAATTATAGTCAAATCTATAGAAAGCAAGGTGTAACTATGAGGATTCGTAAAAACAACTTGTCAAACTGTCATTAGTCAGGATGACGAGTCCTGACTTTTTCAAAAAAGCAGGTTACTTATGTCAGAAACAAAATTCAATAAAACTCTTCTTAGTGTCAGTCATGTGGATTTTTCCTACCCTAAGCGCAATTTATTCACCGATCTAAATTTTTCTATTGCTAATGGTGAACGTGTTGCTCTAGTTGGGCCTAATGGAATTGGTAAATCTACACTAATTGACCTAATTCGTAAGCAAATCCAACCAGATGATGGACAGATTATTTGTCACGGTGAAATTAATTATGTACCTCAAGTCAATGATCAAACTGTAATTAATGACTCAAAGAGCGCTGGTGAAAAGCGATTAGCTTTAATTGAAAATACTATTTGGCTACCTGGCTCACTACTCTTATTGGACGAGCCGACAGTTTACTTAGATGACACAAATATCCAGAATTTACTCTACTTACTCAAGGATTATGATGGAGCAATTCTAGTAGCTAGCCATGATCTGGATTTTATCAACCAACTATGTGAGAGAACTATTATTCTGCAGCCAAATAATGCAGTTTATTACCCAGGAAATTACGCACAGTATCTCGAACAAAAACAATTAGATAAACAAGCCGTACACAATTTTAACGAAAAGCGAGATATATTAAAGCAACAAATTACTGAAAAAGTCTCTACTTTAAAGCAAAAAAGTACTGACTATAATCATTTTGCTAAAACACAAGACAATACTGGTCGCTATCCTTCGCGAAGCCATGATCATGTCCAAAAAGGATTAAATAGTCGGCTTAAGCGAGCTGAACGTGAACTGGCTAAACTTCCAGAGAAACAGCACCTATATCAACATCAACTTAAACTTCCTGAATTTAAAAAGTGGCCGACTAAAATACATAATTACTCTATCAAAATAGATCAATTACTCAGTCCCCAAAATAAGACTTTATTATCTAATACACAGTTAAACTTGCAAACAGCCGATATTATTGGATTAATCGGCCCCAATGGCTGCGGTAAAACAACATTGCTCAAATATTTAGAACACTACATTAATCAGCAGCAATCTTTGCCACCAGCCAGCTACATTGGTTTAAATACGACTAAACAAAAGAAACCTGCCACAGTAGCAGATTTCTTTCACGAGACTATTTTGAGCAAAACTGAAGTTAAGCGTCTTTTAGTTAAAATGGATATGTTTGTCGATTTGACTACAAGACTCACGGATTTGAGTGGTGGCGAATTTGCTAAATTAGCATTAATCAAGCAGCTATACCTTGAACAAGAATCTATTCTATTACTTGATGAGCCGACTAACTATCTTGATCCAGAAAGTGTGACGGCCTTGGCCCAAATGCTAAAACAGTCGCATCTCACTTGTATTATTGCATCCCACAATTGCAAATTTTTAACCCAATTTTGCCAACAAATCCATAAAATTAAGCAGCAAAGACTAATTGAATTGCACTAAAGCATTTCTCTTAAACACATATTTGCTAAGCATATCCTTTACTATCCCCATCTATATTAATGAAGATCACATTTGGTGCTGCAGAAGTTTGGTGCGTTTCTTTATTATATTTACCACCATAATACTCATAACGAGGTTTCCCCTTGCCAAAAGGATCTATTCGGCAAAGAAAGATCACATATGTCGCTTTGAATTCTTTTTCCGGACAGCCACCTAGCCCGCCATAGATTAATTCTTCCTGATAAGCGTTGGCAACTTCCAGAATGTTTTCTCCTGGTTCTTGCGACCCTACTTGAATGATTAACCCGTATTTATTGCGCCTCTTGTCTCGCACAATTACATGTACGATTGCTTTTTCATCTAAGACATTTCTATTTGGATCATCAAGTGATTTTGCTTCCTGAATATTGAGTTCAGGAAGCATTCTTTGTACTGCTGAAAGAAGCTGATCATTATACTTCTTCATAATTCCTGCGGCCAAGTGATCCACCATTGCCGGTGACATTTCATTTTCTAACATAAAAAAATCCTCATTTCTAAAAATCTGAGAGTTTTATCCCTCTATTACTTATTACGCAAAAAAACGCAAAATTTTTTCAGAAAATGAAGATTTTTCAATTTTTTAGTTTTCTTTTCTAAAAAATGGACTGAGTAGCGATACAAGCAGGCCGTAAATAAAATACCAGTGATAAATATCTGCCAAGTCTTGATTTTGAATCCACAAAATTATTGCAATTACTGTCAGTAAGCCACCTAAAAAGATTGTTGAACCCATATTTTTATCAGTAAAGAAGCTGATAGCAGCACCTAAGGTAATTAACGCTACCAAACTATAAATGACGATAATCACTGGTCCTTTAGTCTGAACGTTAACATCAAGCATTGGTGCGTTAGTAAACAGCTGCCACACGATAAAACCAGCTAATGCAATGCCACATAGCAATACTAGTAATCTAAAAACAAAAGTTAAAGTCTTTTTCATTATTTTTCTCCTGTATGCATAATAATACTAGTATAACAGCAATATCGCGGCATACGAAAAGCGCTTGGATTTTTCCAAACGCTTTTTTACTATTTTTTGCTTGCATATATTGTTTTCTAGTGATGTATTTGATTGATTTAACGTATTGCCCCTTGTGTTGAATTGAAATATATTGGCCTGATGGATCGTAGCCGCCAACCTTTTTCAACAATAAATTCTTTTTCGTCTTAGGATTATACGCCTTCACATTGTAATACCGCTGTGTGCCTTTATCTACTTGAGCATAGCTTGTTTCCTGGGAAATGAATGGATTCAATCTATCAGTAAAAGAGTTATGAAATGAAAAAATGCAGATTACTCCCACTACTAGCACTAGTGCCGTTACAAATGCGGTTTTAATAGTACTTTTATTCATAATATTCACCTTCATCGTTCAACTATTGTTATACTAAAATAGTACACCCATTCAGTTACTTTAACAATTGTTTCTAGCAAAAAAACGCTTGAAAAATTCCAAGCGTCTTTCACCTAAGCCAAAAATCTTTTTATAGCTTCTTCTACACTAGCATTCAATGATTGGTGCTTCGTTGCAGCATAATTAGCCAATTTTTCATGTAATGAAGGATCAATGCGCACATTAAAATTACCTTTAAAAGGTTTCTCTGGTATAACTCCATCTTCCTTACAGCTCATTAGATAATCATCAATGGCTCCTTGAAAATCCTTCTCCAATTCATCTATTGTATTACCTTCGTAAGAAATAAGACTCTTAATCCCCTGAACCTTACCAAAAAGAATCTTATCCTCCAAAGTATATTCAATTGAACCTTCATAACCTTTATACTTCATATATTGATTAGTTTTTTTCATCTTTATTCATCTCTTTGATTTTATCTTGAATTTGTTTGATTTGATATGGTAATAGTTCTTTTCTAGGATGTGGTTTATGAAGAATGATCCGATCACTGCCCTTTTTAAAAATAATTCTAGATCCACTCGTTTTTCCTTTATTATCGAGTTGATAATCTAGTTCATGCAATAGTGTTTTAGCATCTTTAAAGTCAAACGTTCTTGGATGACTATATAACTTTATTATTAGCTTTTCTAATTTACTCACGTTATCCTCACTTAAGTATATAATATAATATATCATTTGTAACTAAATTTGCAACTAAGACAAATTATACCTAATTCGCTAAATTCACGCTACAAAAAAAGCGCTTGGAAAATTCCAAACGCTTCTTTTGTTTAATCATCTAGACCTAACTTCTTAAAGATATCATCAACATGACGCAAATGATAGTGATAATCAAATGCATCATCAATATCTTCCTTGGATAGGTAATTCATAATTTCACTGTTTTCAACCAATGGCTTAAACTGCTTTTGCTCATTCCATGATTTAGCAGTTAGCTTCTGTACCATATCATAAGCTTTTTCACGAGATAGACCTGCTTCATCGATCAGCTTAAGCAACACTCGTTGAGAGTAAATTAATCCGTATGTACGATCCATATTCTTAAGCATCGTTTCAGGGAATACATCTAAGTTAGTCAAAATTCGATTGAAGCGGTGCAACATATAGTCGACGCCAATAGTCGTATCAGGTAAGATAACTCGTTCGGCACTTGAATGAGAAATATCACGTTCATGCCATAACGCTACATCCTCGTATGCTGTAACGACATGTCCACGCATTACTCGAGCCATTCCACAGAGGTTTTCAGATCCGATCGGGTTACGTTTGTGTGGCATTGCAGATGATCCCTTTTGGCCAGCGCGGAAATGTTCCTCAACTTCATGAATTTCACTGCGCTGCAAGCCACGAATTTCTGTCGCCCAATTTTCAATACTAGTAGCAATCAATGCTAATGTCGCAATGTATTCTGCATGCAAATCACGAGGCAATACTTGACTAGTAATTGGCTGTTGGGTCAAGCCCAATTGCTTTATTACACTAGTTTCAACTGCAGGTGGAACATTAGCAAAAGTACCAACAGCACCCGAAATTTTGCCAGATTCAACGCCTTTTGCGGCATGTTCAAATCGTTCAATATCACGATTAATTTCTGCGTACCAGCGAGCAATCTTGAGACCAAATGTAGTTGGTTCAGCCTGAACGCCATGTGTACGTCCCATTTCTACTGTGTACTTATACTTTTTAGCCTTTTCTGCAATAGTTGCTTTTAATTCGTGCAGATCTTTTCTGATAATCTCATCAGCTTGTTTAAGTAAGTAGCCTTGAGCAGTATCAACCACATCAGTTGAAGTCAAACCAAAGTGCACCCATTTTTTCTCAGGGCCAAGGCTTTCAGACACAGTTCTAGTAAAAGCAACCACGTCATGGTGGGTTACTTGCTCAAGCTCAGCCACACGCTCTGCAGTAAAGCTTGCATTCTTAGCAATCTTCTCCGCATCTGCTTCTGGCACTTCACCGAGTTCTGCCCAAGCCTTTGTTGCGGCAATTTCTACTTCAAGCCAAGCTGCATATTTATTTTCGTCTGTCCAAATTTTCCCCATTTCTGGACGAGTATAACGTTCAAGCATAAATTACATTTCCCATGGATTCTTCAAAACGATAGTTTGTTCACGATCTGGACCAACTGAAACAGTTACCAAAGGAACGCCAACCAACTCTGAAACGCGGTTCAAGAATTTCTTAGCATTTTCTGGAAGAGCGTCCCAAGTCTTAACTTGAGTAATATCTTCATCCCAAGCTGGAAGTTCTTCATATACAGGCTTACATCTGTATAATTCCTTCAAACTTGCTGGATAATAATCAATCTTTTCACCATCAAGTTCATATGCAGTACAAATCTTGATCTTGTCAAAGCCTGAAAATACATCAAGCAAGTTCAAGCTAAGGCCATTGATACCAGCAACACGCTTTGAGTGACGCAATGCAACGGAGTCAAACCAACCAACACGACGTGGACGACCAGTAACAGTACCATATTCATGAGCAGTTTCACGAATACGGTCACCAACTTCATCAAGCAATTCAGTTGGGAAAGGACCGGCACCAACACGAGTAGTGTAAGCCTTGCAGACACCAATTACAGTATCAAGACGATTAGCACCTATACCAATACCTGAACAAATACCACCAGAAATAGTATTAGATGAGGTTACAAATGGATAAGTACCTTCATCAATATCAAGCATCACACCTTGCGCACCTTCAAATAAAACTTTCTTATTTTGGTCAAGTGCATCATTCACTAAGACAGAAGTATCAGTTACATACTTCTTCATTCTTTGACCATATTCATAGTATTTATCAAAAATGTCTTCAAATTTAAGTGCTGGCTTACCATAAACCTTAGTAAATAATTCATTCTTTACTTCAAGGTTAGCACGCAATTTTTCTTCAAAGGTGTCTTTTTCAAGCAAATCACAAACGCGGATTCCAATTCTTGAAGCCTTGTCCATGTAAGTTGGTCCAATACCATTCTTAGTAGTACCAATCTTGTTAGCCCCCTTAGCTTCTTCTTGATATTCATCTTGCTTAATATCATAAGGCATAATGATGTGGGCACGATTAGAAATTCTCAAGCCACTAGTATCAATGCCACTCTTTTCAAGATTTTCTAATTCGCCAAACATTACTTCTGGATTGATTACGACACCATTACCAATAACTGTATTGTCCTTGGCTGCAAAAATACCAGAAGGAATTAAACGCATCTTGAAAGTTTGACCATTAATATCAATAGTATGACCTGCGTTGTTACCACCATTTGAACGAACTGCAACTGCAGCATCCTTACTCAAAAAGTCAGTAATCTTTCCCTTACCTTCATCGCCCCATTGGCTTCCTACGACTGCGACTGCTGTCATTTAAAATTCACCTCATAAAAATCTCTATAAATATTACGTATGCTAGTCTAGCAATTAATTTACAAATAATCAATATAAAATCCGAATTATTTTATTTTTAAATTATTTCATAGTTCGATTTTTATGTTGACAAACACAAATTATTCCCATATAGTATGTCTCGGTCAACAAACAAGATTAAAGGGAGCAGTTTTAAAATGAGTAACTACTTTAGTATGGAAGCCTTTGACTATGATGATATCCAACTTGTACCTAATAAGGGTATTATCAAAAGCCGTCGTGATGCAGATACCAGTGTCAAATTCGGAAACCGAACATTTAAAATACCGGTTGTTCCTGCCAATATGGAAAGTGTCATTGATGATAACCTCGCTATTTGGCTAGCCCAAAACGATTATTATTACGTAATGCATCGTTTTGAACCCGAAAAGAGAATTCCCTTCATCAAAATGATGCATCAAAAAGGATTATTTGCATCTATTTCGGTCGGCATTAAAGACAGTGAATATGATTTTATTGATGAATTAGTCAAGGAAAACCTTAAACCAGAATATATTACTATTGATGTAGCTCATGGTCACTCCGTTTACGTGATTAAGATGATCAAGTATATTAAGGAAAAATTACCTGATTCATTTTTAACAGCGGGCAATATTGCTACGCCAGAAGCCGTACGTGAACTCGAAAATGCAGGCGCCGATGCAACCAAAGTTGGTGTGGGACCTGGTAAAGCATGTATTACCAAATTGAAGACTGGCTTTGGTACTGGTGGTTGGCAATTAGCCGCATTAAGAATGTGCAGTAAATCTGCTTCTAAGCCATTAATTGCCGACGGTGGGATTCGTCATAACGGCGATATCGCTAAGTCAATTCGTTTTGGCGCTACCATGGTTATGATTGGTTCAATGCTGGCCGGTCATGAAGAATCACCTGGTAATGTAATCAAAATTAATGGTAAAACTTACAAGCAATACTGGGGCTCAGCCTCTGAGGTTCAAAAAGGTGCTTACAAAAATGTAGAAGGTAAGCAAATGTTAGTGCCATACCGTGGCTCAATTAAGGATACTTTAAAAGAAATGAAGGAAGACTTGCAGTCATCCATCTCATACGCTGGTGGTCGCGATCTTAATTCCATTAAGTTAGTCGACTACGTAATCGTTAAAGACAATATTTTTGATGGTGATAAGTAATTTTAATAAAATTTTTGCATTTTTATTATTTTCCTGTTAAGAATATTACGATAATATAGTATTATCTATCTTTTTTCGATAGAATAATATAAGTCGAGTTATTGTAGGGTAGTCAATAACTCGGCTTTTTTTGATTATTTTTTAAAAACGATTGGACAGAGTTTTAAATTGTGTTATACTAGTTGTCGTTGATGAATGCGCCCTTAGCGCAACTGGATAGAGTGTCTGACTACGAATCAGAAGGTTGAAGGTTCAAATCCTTCAGGGCGCATATAACGGGAAATGGCTCAGTTTGGTAGAGCACCTGGTTTGGGACCAGGGGGTCGCAGGTTCGAATCCTGTTTTCCCGATAAGTTAACCGCACTTCATTGAAGTGCGGTTTTTTTGTGTAAAAAAATAAGTATTTCCTCGGAAATACTTATCATGCTATGCCCCTTTAGTAGCTCGTCTAAAGATAATCTGTGTATCTGAATCTACATATTTCAATAACGGTAAATCGTAATCCTTAACCTGAGCCAAAACATTTACTTTCTCATTGCATGGCAAATCGCGTTTAGTAATCTCGATTTCGCCTTCATAACGCGGATACAAATGATTATCAATCGTCACGCTGCCAGTTGGTCTAGCATAAATATTATCTTGCGGCTCTGTTGACAAAAACATCTTTTTTCTGCTTTCCTTTAAGCGAACTACGTCACGCGCCACATCTGGACGATTATGCCAATCATTGCCAAACAATTCTGGTATATCAGTATCTAAATGCAGTGTAATTGCACCCTGTTTTTGATAATTAGTAATCGATTCAATTGCATCCCTCGTAAGTTGCGGATCTCCCACAAAAATGTGATCGCAATCATAATCTTTCAATTCTAAGATCGCAGCTAATGGGTTTTCATATCGCTGCTTCTCCAACGTTGGCAATCCTGCAAAAATTGGTCCACGCAATTTGCCATTTCCTGAAATAAAGGCTGCTGTTTTCAAACCATATTGCTTAAGCCACTCATTCTTCTTTTGCATCCAGTGTGCATCAAGACCTGTTTCAGGACGTGGGTAGAAGTTATGTCCTGCTGTTAATTTTTCAAAATTTGCATTGCTATAACGCAGATCATCAATATTTTGTTGCGTAATAATGCTGGCATTTAGAACTATCGGCATTTCTTTGGACAACTTGGCAATAATATCAGTAGAAAATCCATGATCTACTCTAAGACCAGTTAGACTCAAACTTTTAATTTGCTCAACACTATTGACATTAATACCCAAATCTTGCAGATCATCTGCCGTGACATCTGCAATAATTTTCAAGTCTAGTTTTTGACACCAATTAGTTAAGTCCGCCAGCCGATTTAAAATCGTCTCACTATCAGTATCAGGTACAGCTAGCTGAGTAAAAACGCAGGTAAATCCACTATTGCGCATTGTCAGCAAATAATTGTAATTCTCGGACGTCAAATCGTGTCCTAGATAAACAGAAAATCCTAACATTCTTATTCCTCTAAAATTAATTAATTTCTTTTATTATCTATAACTTAAACGCTTTCCTAAATATCTTACTACATTTTTCGCTTGCTTTTTTCTAAAAAATAATGTTAAATACATATAAACAATTAAAAAGCGATGAAAAAGACGAGTAAATAATCTAATTCTTTCCAGTGAATTAGTGCTAGTGTGAAACTAATAGACCCTGGATTATTGAAAAACACTTTTAGCAGCTCACCGAAACAACAATTCTTAGAGTAGGTTGAGACGTCTCCGGTACGTTACCACGCCGGTGGAGCATGATAGTGCTTCATGAGTCGGTCTATTAATATAGACAATGTGGGTGGTACCGCGGAAAAAAGCCTTTCGTCCCTGTTTTTTTAGGGAGCGAAGGGCTTTTTCTTTGCTCTAAGTACATTAGAAAGAGGACTTATATTATGACACTTATTTTACCTAAAGATTATCACCCAACATTAACTGTGCGCGACACTGAAGCTGCGATTGTATTTATTCGTGAAACCTTCCAAGATAAATTGGCAGAAATTCTCGGTTTACAAAGAATGTCAGCTCCAATGTTTGTCGAAAAAAAGACCGGCTTAAACGACAACTTAAATGGTGTTGAGCGTCCTGTTGCCTTTGACATGAAGGCAATGCCTAAAGAAGATACTATCGAAGTAGTTCACTCATTGGCTAAATGGAAGAGATTGGCTTTGAAACGCTATGGTTTCGGAATGCATGAAGGACTTTACACCAACATGAACGCCATCCGTCGGGACGAAGATCTTGATAACTTCCACTCCATCTATGTTGACCAATGGGACTGGGAAAAGATTATTAGTAAACAAGAACGCAACACCGACACACTTGAAGTTACTGTGATGAACATTTTTAAGGCAATTAAGGCAACTGAAAAGCTGGTTGCTGCACGCTACCCAGGCTCTACTTATCGCCTAGCTGATCACGTTTCATTTATTACTACTCAAGAATTAGAAGATCGCTGGCCTGATCTTTCTCCAGAAGAGCGTGAAGATAAGATTGCTAAAGAAGAAAAAGCCGTCTTTATTATGAAAATTGGTGACAAGTTAAAGCGTAGTGGTGAACCACACGATGGCCGTGCACCAGACTACGATGATTGGCAATTAAACGGTGACTTAGTCTTCTGGTACGAACCTTTACAAAGTAAGCTCGAAATTTCTTCAATGGGTATCCGTGTTAGTGAGGAAAGCTTACGTGAACAACTAAAGAAGGCACATTGCGAAGATCGCGAAAAATTGCCATTCCACCAAATGCTTTTGAAGGGTGAATTACCTTATTCAATCGGCGGCGGAATCGGTCAATCTCGTCTCTGTATGTTGCTGTTAGGTAAGGCTCACATTGGTGAAGTACAAGCTTCTATTTGGCCAGAAGATATGGTTGAGGCTTGTGAAGCTGACGATATTAAGTTGCTGTAATTTTAAGATTTTTTTACATACCAAAAAAGATCCTGCAAAATGTAGGATCTTTTTTCTATTGATTTTATTTCCGTTCTCTTCTAGAAATCCAAGCCATAATCAATGGCAACAATACAAAGCCAAAGACCATCATCGCAATGGCATACCAGTTAACACCGATAACTTGCCCTGCTGCGTTTACTACACCAAATTGTGCCTTCCAGTTATATTCAACTAACAAGAAGATCACAATCACAACAGATAAAATTGGCACAATAACATCAGTCATAACGCTCTTATTAGCCTTTAAGATATCTTCTTTTGCCTTACCACGGTAAAATTGAATAACTGCTAGAGGTACCACGATGAAACCTAAGAATCTAACCATCGCGCTCAAAGTAATCAAGTTGACCATATTGTATTCAAAGGCCATCGGAATCAAAATTGCCAAGCCAACAGAGATAAAGAAAGTTCTAATTGGGAAGTTATTCTTAGTTCTCTTAGTTAAAGCTTGTGACATCTGACCCTCACGAGCCATAGCTTCCAGAATACGTGGAGCATTAAAGCTGGAAGCTACGTTGATCCCAAACATTGAAACCAAGGCACCAACCAAGATTACATCACGTAAGATTTCATTATTAAAAATAGCCGCAATCGCTACAACTTGCTTAGTTGTCATTAAAGCACGTGGATTAAGTACCATCGCTACCGCTACAACGCCGATATAGACAACCGCAATAATTAAGATTGCCAATGGAATTGCTCGTGGCAAGTTCTTTTCAGGGTTCTTCATATCTTCTGAACCAGAAGCTACTGATTCAAAGCCGGTAAAGGCATAGAAGGCTGAAACAATTGACATGACAAAGGTAGTTGTAGTTAAAGTTGGCACAATTTTCTGACCATTCTGAGTCAATTGATCTACTTGCCCTAGGTTGCTTGATGCACCAGTAGTAATTAACAAAACTACTCCAGCAATAATAATTAATACCAATGCAGCCAACTTACCGATAGTAGCTAAATTCATTACATACTTAACTACTTTTTGACCAAACAAGTTGATCACGGTAATAATTGCCATCAAGATCAAAAAGCCAATTGTGACATTTATTGCCTTATTGGGATTTCCGCCAAAAATTGAAATAGTTGACTTAATTACCCCAACAGCCATTACGCCCCAAGCTACACTGGCTGAGAAGTAACGCAGAACTCCCATATAAAAGCCAATTTTTTTACCAAAAGCGGCCTTGGAATAAGCATAGGCAGCACCAGATTTAGTGACATACTTTGAAGCTGCCGCAAACGAAATGGCCAGAATCGCTGCAAAAATTGCCGCAATTAAATATACAACTAAAGCTTTACTACCGGCTTGCTGTACCACACTACCAGGTGTTAAAAAAATACCTGAACCAATAATGGCATTAATCGCTAACAGCACAATTGACCAAAAGCCTAATTTATCTCCTGTTTTTTCAGTCATCTATTTGCTTCCTTACTTTGCATTATCAACAACAAACTTAAATAAGTTATTCATAAACGCTACATCGGAATTACGGTGCAACATTTCAGGGTGCCACTGCACGGCAATGACATTACCTTGTTTATTTTCTAGCCCTTCAACCACACCATCAGGAGCTGTTGCCACTGCTTTTAAATCTGGTGCAACGTCTTTAATTAATTGATGGTGGAAAGAATTAACGCGAAATTCAGTTTTGCCCAAAATTTCAGCCAATTTACTATCAGCTTCCACTTCCATACTATGAGTAGGCAAAGTTGGCGTATGACCTTGCATGTGTTTCAAAGTAAGTTCTTTTCTGTATGAAAGATCTTGGTAAAGCGTACCGCCATGAGCCACATTAATAATTTGAGCACCACGACAAATGCCAAGTACCGGAATACCATTTTCTTCTGCTAACTTTAACAAGCGCATATCAAAATGATCGCGTTCAGGCCAAGTAGCACCAATCTTTTGCATTGGCTCCTCACCATAAAAACGTGGATCAACATCATGCCCACCAGATAAGATCAAGCCTTGAACATGATTAAGCTGTTCACGAATCACCTCATCATTTTCAGTAAATGGAATAATGTAAGGCACACCGCCATTTTGAACTACTGAATCTACATAGTCTTCGTTCACATAACTACGATGGTATCCTGGGAAAATTCCTCCATCGTCAATAATTACAGAACCTGAGATACCGATAATTGGTTTTGTCATTTATGCTCCTCCTTCTGCTTACTTTTTGTATGTAATATTATAGAGAAATTTATGCAAAAAGTACAATTAAAAATACTGATTGTAGCTTTAATTTTGATTATTCTGCTTTTTATAATCCTTGTTCAAATCGATGTTGTTGCAAAACATATTCTTTGAAAAACGGAAGCGTAAATGCAACTTCACCATAGTTAGTTGACTTAATAATTTGATCGTCTAACAAGCGTCTACGATAATTAGCTACAAAATTGCTTGGGCGGTTTAATCGTTCACGAATTTCTTTGATCGAAACACGTTGTTCTGAACTCTGGGCCATTGCTAAAACAAATTTTTTATCTTGTTTTGATAGACTACTAAAAATCTTCGTATATGCGTTTTGATCTAATTCAACTAGATATTCTGGCTTAATTTTATCTAGCAGATTTTGATCGATTATTTTATTTTTTTTTGCACTATTCCAAACCAAATAGCCCAATAATTGAAAGGCATACGAATAGCCCATTGTCATTAGCGCCATTTTGCTAAGAATATCTTCTGTTACCTGAAATCCTGATTGTTTAAATACATTGTTATAACTAACTTCGATTTGAGCTAAGTTTAAAGCAGATAAAGCTATTCTTTTTCCGCGCAATAAAAAAGTCATTACATCTTCATTTTGTAACTCAGATATATTTTTAGGAAGCCCTGTCATCATTAAGGCCACAGGATAATCTTTTCGATTTAATAATTGATAATAACCTGCAAAATCTTTTAATTCACGATTAGACTTCACTTCGTCTAAAGTAATTAAAACCTTAATCCCCTTTTTTCTTAACTTATCGAACATATTTGTCAAAATACCTTGATAAGTAGAAAAAGTAGGCTGACTTATCTCTGCAGAAAGCTGTAAACCAAAGGCAGAAAAATTTAAGCCTTTAATAGATTCAAAGATTTTTTGTAATTCATTTCCAGCTTTCATATACAAACTATCAACTAAAGCTGCCATTAAATTTGATCCCATAGCCAAATCAACAACGATCCAGTCAGGATTCTTTTCAACTCTTTTGCCAACCTCAGTCAAAAATGTAGTTTTGCCGACTCCACGCATCCCGTAAACAATCGAAATCTTATACGGACTATTTGGATTATTTATTTCATTAACCACATCATCAATCAATTGACCTCGATGCAAAAAAACAGCGGGAATTCTACCAAAACTAGGATTAAATGGATTGTTCATTTTATCACCTCATCAATTACTCTATCTTTTATGTTTATTATATTATTTTTGTGTATCTTTGTGTATCTCTATGTATCTTGAATTCATTTGTGTATCTTTATGTATCTCTATGTATCTTACTGCAATAAAAAAGCAGCAGGCCTCTCGCCTACTGCTCAATTTTATTTATCTTTTCGATGCTTAACTACATAAACCAATGCTGCTACAATTAACACTGCTGCACCAACTGCTACTGAAATTTGCGTCTCCGGATTGATAAACATGAAGACAACAATTACTACCAGCATAATCAAAGCAAAGTAATTTGAATACGGATAAAGCGGCAATTTAAACGGGTGATTCTCCATCAAGTGTGGATTCTTTCGTCTAAAACGCAACTCTGCTAGTAAAATCACAAACCATGCAACCATCCCTGGCAAAACAGATGAACTATAGACAATAACAAAAACATTAGCTAGTGATTTATTCAAAAATTGTGCCAAAACATTAAGCATGAAACCAATAAAGATCCCACTAGTAATTCCAATGATCGCATGACTAGGCACGATTCTCTTAGATACGTAACCAAAAGTCTTAGGTGCTTCACCTTCGTGTGCCAATTTATACAACATTCGACTTGATGAATAAATTCCTGAGTTTGCACCGGACAAAGCTGCAGTCAAAACTACAAAGTTAATTACTGAAGCTGCCGCGGTAATTCCCACCTTGGCAAAGGTCGTTACAAACGGTGAGCCAATGCTATCTAATTTATTCCATGGATAAATTGTGACAATCACAAAAATTGCCCCAACATAAAAGATCAAAATCCGCCACAATACTGACTTCACGCTTTTAACAATGGCCTTATGCGGATCAGATACTTCACCAGCTGAAATCCCAATTAGCTCAATTCCTTCATAAGAACCAACAATAATGGCCATTGAGAAAAAGAAGCCCTTGAGACCACCAGTGAAGAAGCCGCCATGACTCCACAGGTTAGAAAAGCCTACTGGATGACCGCCATTACCAAAGCCAAATAGAATTACCGCAAAGCCAAGCAAAATCATTAAGATAATCGTTACAACCTTGATCATGGCAAACCAGAATTCCAAGGTTGCATAAGCTTTCGCACTAGCTAAGTTAGCCACCAGCAAAAATAAAATAATAATTACGCCGGCAACCCAATCAGAGGTGCCTTTCCACCAAAAGCGCAAATACTCTGTTGTTGCCACCACCTCAGAAATTCCGACAACAATGTATTGAAACACGTTTGCCCATTCGGCTAAATAGCCGGCAATTGGATGCACATGCTCTGAAGCATAGTCTGCAAAAGAACCAGTACCTGGATCAACATAAAGCATCTCACCTAATGCCCGCATTACGATATACAAAATAACCCCAACAAAAATATAAGCTAGCAGTACTGAAGGACCGGTCCACTTAATGGTTGAGCTAGCCCCCATGAATAGTCCAACACCAATTGCTCCTCCAAGTGAGATCATTTCCATCTGTCCGGCTGTCATCGACCGCTTTAATTCAGGTGCTTTCTTCGCCATTTCCAACTCCCTTTCTTTAGCATCTGTAAAAATTTCCTAGGAAATATATCTATTCTCATTTATCTTTAATCACTATACCTTATCATTTTTTCGAACAAAACTGTAGCTGATCGCTAAAAAGATTGCAAATAAAATCGAAATAATCAAAGCCAGCTGCGTTGATTTGATAAAGAATAATAAGATTAAAATACCAATGTAAAAGGCAAGCGTAAGCCAGCTAGTTACTGGGTAGCCCGGCATTTTAAAGCTGCCTAAATTCTGCTTATTCTGTTTGCGATAAACAATATGTGCTGCCATAATCATGATCCAAACAATCACAAAACAAATCGTTGAAACAGTTGAGACAACGGAGAATATTTCTGCTGGCATTAAATAGTTTAAGGCAACTACTACAAATAAAATTAATGAAGAGGTCATCGAAGCGTTCATTGGAATTGCTTTTTTGGTCAATTCACCTAGTCTTTTAGGTGTATGGCCGTTACGTGCTAATGAATAAAGTGATCGACTAGTTGAAAAGATTGCACTATTAGTCGCTGACATAGCTGCAGTCAAAACGACAAAATTTAAAATCCCTGCAGCCGCTGTAACACCGATGCCGGTAAAGACCTGGACAAAGGGACTTGAAGTAGTTGTAATGTGATTCCATGGATAAACAGACATAATTGCCAACATTGAGCCCACATAAAAAAGGCCGATTCTAACTGGCAAAGTGTTAATTGCCTTAGGAATATCCTTTTGCGGATTAGCTGTTTCACTAGCAGTTTGACCTACAATTTCTACCCCAACAAAGGCAAAAACAACCATTTGAAATGATAAAAGAAAGCCCCAAATCCCAGTTGGGAAAAAGCCACCATGATTAACTAAATTAGTTAGTGAAACATAACCGCTCTTTACATGCGTATGAAGTAACAACATTACAGCACCGGTAATGATTAAGACTACAATTGCCATTACCTTAATCATTGAGAACCAACTTTCCAGTTCACCAAATAATCCGACATTTACCATGTTAATCAACATCAATAAGATCACAATTACTAAAGGGCCAACCCATTGCGGTAGCCACGGAAACCAGTATCTTAAATAAATTCCTGTCGCAGTCAAATCAGCCATAGCTAAACTAAGCCAGCAAGCCCAGTACATCCAGCCCGCTACAAATTCGGCACGCTTACCTAAATATTTTTTGATTGATTCTAAAAATGAATGACTTTCAGGATCGGCTAAGATGAGCTCCCCTAATGCGCGCATCATAAAAAAGGTGATAATCTCTACGATTAAGTACGACAAAATAATTGAAGGGCCAGCACTATGAATGGCTGAACCAGAACCTAAGAATAGGCCAGTACCAATGGCTCCTCCTATTGCAATCATTGTTACATGACGCCTTTTAAGCCCGCGTTTTAATCTCGGCTTCTCATCCATAATTACTTCACACCTTCCTCAAAATAAAAAATGGAGCGGCATGTTTTTTAAATGAAACATGTTGCTCCATCAAGTTTGCTTTTTTTGAATTATATAGTCTTATGCCAATTCATGCAATTATTTTTTATCTAAAAAAGATATTCCCTTAGGAATATCTTCATTATTAGTAAACTTTAAATTGGTTCAACGGCCAGTAACGTACTTTAACTACGCCAACGATACTACTACGCTTAATGGTTCCGATATAACGGCTATCCTTAGAAACGCTCCGGTGATCACCCATTACGAAATATGTTCCTTTCGGAATGCGCCCAGTATCCTGCACATATTTAATCTGCGCTCTAGTAAAGTATTGCTGGTAAGTCCGCGCCCGCATCAGTGACTGCATAGTAAAATTCTGAGTCTCAGAATAAAATGTATCTGAGCCATTATCAATTAACTTCGTTCCTTGTTTCAACCAAGGTTGAGCAATCTTTTTATTATTAATGTAGATTTGATTATTTTTGCTGACGATTTTTTCACCAGGCAAACCAATAACACGCTTAATGTACAAAGCACCTGGTTCATCTGGTGCTTTAACAATCACTACTTCACCACGCTTGATTTGCGCATGACGCTCAGCGATTAGCCGATCACCATTTTGAAAAGTAGGTTGCATCGAAGGACCTGATACTGTATCGTTGCTCAAGACGAAGTGGAAAAGCAGCAGATAGGCACCGATCAAAATAACCCAGATAATTAAGATATCTAGGAAAAACTTACCCCATGATTCTTTTTCTTCTTTTTTCTCAGCCATTATTTTTCTCCATTTATCTTTTTCCACAGTTTACAACTTTATGGAGAAATTGCCAAATTACAAAAAAGAGGTATTTCCTAGGAAATACCTCTTTTATTATTAATGACTATTAATTAGTCTTCTTTTTTGTCTTCAGTTTTAGCTTCGTCTTCTTTAACCTTTTCTTCAACTTTTGGAGAAATATCAAAGATTGCTTCACCGTTCAAGTACAAGTGCTTGTCATCTGCAGTGAATTCGATCTTCTTAGTGTCAGGCTTTTGTAAGATCAACTTAGCAGCTGGAGTTTCAAGATTTTGTTCAACTACTCTTCTAAGTGGACGAGCACCGAACTTCTTGTCGTAGCCCTTTTCTGCCAAGAATGCCTTAGCTTCGTCTGAAACTTCTACCGTTACACCCTTCTTAGCAAGAACATGAGACATCTTCTTCAAGTAAATGTTGATGATCTTGCCCATGTCTTGTTCAGTAAGTGAGTTGAATGGAACGATTGCGTCCAAACGGTTCAAGAATTCAGGTCTGAAGTAGTTTTCAAGGGCTGAGATTAACTTGTCTTGGTCAACCTTGCCATCTTCAAGCAACTTGTCTGAGAAGCCGGCGTTTGAAGTCATAATCAAGATAGTATCCTTGAATGAAACAGTTCTACCTTGTGCGTCAGTCAAACGACCGTCATCCATAATTTGCAATAATGCGTTGAAGACTTGTGGGTTAGCCTTTTCAATTTCATCAAATAAAATCAATGAGTATGGTTGGTGACGAACCTTTTCAGTTAATTGACCACCTTCACCGTAGCCAACATAGCCAGGTGCTGAACCGATCAACTTGTTAACTGCCATTTCGTCTTGGTATTCACTCATGTCTAAACGGATTAAGTGTTCCTTGTTACCAAATAATTGAATTGCCAATTGTTTAGCAAGTTCAGTCTTACCAACACCAGTAGGTCCAGTGAGTAAGAATGAACCAGTAGGTCTGTCGCTGTCTTTGAAAATTTGCTTACGAGCAATAGCGTCAGTAATTACATCGATAGCTCTGTCTTGATCAATAACATTCTTCTTAAGTTTCTTAGCTAAGTCTAAGTTCTTTTGAGCTTCATCAGCGTGAAGTTCACTCATTGGGATCTTAGTCTTTTGTTCAATAATTGCGTAGATGTCTTTTTCAGTTACTTCTGGAGTATTCTTAGAATCTACATTCTTAAGTTGTTTCTCAAGTTCAGCAATCTTACTCTTAATTTCTGAAGCCTTGTCGTAATCCTCTGCCTTAGCAGCTTCAGTCTTCTTAGCTTCAAGAGCTGAGATTTGGTTCTTTAAGCTCTTTTCATCAGTTGGTTGTACAAGCAATGCCTTCTTAGCACCAGCTTCATCCATCAAGTCGATAGCCTTGTCTGGTAAGTAACGGCCTTGAATATATCTTTCTGATAATTCAACAGCTAATTTAAGACTGTCGTCACTGTATTTTACGTGGTGGTAGTCTTCGTACTTCTTCTTTAAGCCTTCCAAAATCTTAACAGCTACATCAGTAGATGGTTCTGGAACTTGAACAGCTTGGAATCTACGTGATAAAGCTGGATCTTTTTCAATTCTTTGGAATTCACTAGTAGTAGTAGCACCAATTAACTTCAATTGACCACTTGCCAAAGCTGGCTTCAAGATGTTAGCTGCATCCCCATTGTTGTTTTCTGAATCAGTAGAACCAGCACCAACGATGTTGTGAATTTCATCGATGAATAAAACAATGTTAGGATCGCTCTTGGCCTTATCGATAACCTTCTTTAATCTTTCTTCAAAGCTACCACGAAGACTTGAACCAGCAACCATGTCATTAATGTTTACTGAAATGATATGCATGTTAGCCATTTTAGCTGGTACATTGCCTGAAGCAATTCTTTCAGCTAAACCTTCTACAATAGAAGTCTTACCAACACCAGCAGGTCCGATTAAAACAGGATTATTCTTCTTACGTCTTGAAAGAATTTCAATTACGTTATCAATCTGTTCGTCACGGCCAATTACTGGGTCAAATTTATTGTTCTTAGCTTCCTCAACTAAGTCAACACCAATTGGCTTTTCATTGGGTTGTTGTGGGTTCTGTTGAATTGTTTGTGGTGCAGCACCCATGCTGCTGGAGTAATTAATTGGAATTGAACCTGAACTGCCTTTGCTATTTCTTCTGCTACCAAAGTCGTCATTAAAGAATGAGCTATTCAATTCGTTAAATAAGTTATCAAAATCATTGTCAAAGTATGCCATATGTGCAACACTCCCTATCTCAAATTTACGTCTTTAGCACTCTAGCTTATCGAGTGCTAACTCATTACATTTAATAGTATAGCAGGTTATCCACAGATTGCAAGCTAAAAAATAAAAGTTTTACACATTTTCCTTTATTTTTGTGATTTTTATTTAAAAAAGCACTACAAATGCTGCAATATAAACATTTGTAGTGCTTCACAAATTATAAAGAATTTCTTAAGATGGGCAAAAATTGATGATTATTTTGCTTAAAACTGTTGAATTTTAAGGAAGTTTTCCACAGATAAGAATAAGTTTATTACCATAAACTATTTCTGCCTACCTCTATTATTGCCCTTTTGCTTGTCCAGTATTTTGCGGTTCGCTCAACTTTCTCGGCTCAAGCAAATACTGTTTAATTACTTTGATTACCTGCTTATTCTGAGGTAAATCCGAGTGATCCGCTTCTACACCCGTTACTGTCATTGCAGTATAGCTCTTGACTTGATTCTGAAAAATATATTTTCCGGCTGCTACACTAGCTTCTGGTACAATTCCATCAGACTCATAATTTTTTCCACCAGATAAGGAATAAACAATCAAGTTTTTCGGTAGTTTATCTTTGTTCTTGATAAAGTTTTCTAGCATTTGCGTTTTATGATTAATATTTTTTTCACCAAAATTATATGGCGTTCCTAGCGTCATCAGACGTTTGATTTTAATTTCATCAGAATAGTAACAGTAGTAATGTTCTAACCAATAGGTCCAGATCAAGCCACCGTTAGAATGCCCAAAGGCTTTAAAATTATTAAACTTGTAGCTCTCTGATAAGGCATAAAAGGCTTGATCAAACCAACTAGCTTGCTTCTTAATATTGCTATAACCATCGTGATTATTTTCAAAACCAACAATAATGAAAGGCTCATTGTCGTTTTTATTGATTTTGCCTGAATATGACAGCGTTCCATTCGTTGAAACTTTAATTTTAAGCACGCTATGCTTAGTCGGTGTGTTCTGATTTAGCTGCTTCACTAATTGGTTAAAACGTTCAGTCGTTGCACTAGAACCTGGAATCATAATTACTGGTGACAAAAGCGATTTGCGTCTTTCAGCTCTAGCGTGGTTATCAGCCTTCATCCAAGAATAACCCGGAATAGCCAAAGCTACTAATAAGACTAAGACGATTGCCAACCATTTAAAATTAGGATTTTGAACTAAATTAATCATTTTTTTCTTCATAATCCTTTAGTCCCCTTTCAAGTCGCAAACCTAATTTCATAGTTGGAATAAACATTATTATATCCAAAATGAATAACAAAATAGAAAATACCAAGTTGCTCCAGTCACCATTGGAACCAAAGAAAGAGACCAAAATTCCTGGTGTCCCACTTAAAACGGGGTAAGCACAAGGTTGAATTAAATGGCAAAAAATTGCTCCAGCGGCTAGTAGAATATTAATACTTGGAATAATCACAATCGCCGGCAGTAACAATGGATTTAAAATAATCGGCATCCCGACCATCATGCCTCCAGTTGAGCCAAAAGCTGCTGGAAGCAGGTTAACCTTGGCAATATTTTCACTATCCTTATTTTTACTATAAATTAGGATAATTACAATCATCGCTAAAACAATACTCGCACCACCCATTTCTGCATAAGGATAAAACAAAGAACTACCCAAATACTTATATGGTACATTCCAAGCACTCCCATGTTTTAAGGCAAAATTTAAGTTAGCTGCTGCTGAAATACTATTAGAAGTAGTTGACAAAGAAGCTAGAGGATAACCTATTCCCATCCAGCTAAGTAAAAAGACTGGGATAGTCAGTAAAGCTATTAACAAAATATTATTTGATTCCTGTATTTGAGTAACTAGGCCTTTAAAAGTACTAGAATTCAAGAATTTGATTTGAAATTCATAAATTATAATCCCCAGAACTATCCCACAAAAAATTGCAAATATTGTCGGGATAAACGCATTCCAGGCTCTTTCCTTAATTCTAGCGGCATGTTCAAAATCGACTGGCTTGTGTTCCTTTCCTAGCCAATGAAAAATTTGCCCTACACCATAGCCAATTAACAAGGCCAGCAAGACAGCATTAATTTTTAAAACACTGGAAGAAAATGGTGAATGATCGCTGGCATTATTAGCTAAATTATTGGCATAAGCACAAAACATGATAACGATGACAGCCGTCATCCCGGCCATGGTTGAATCTTTACGGTATAAACGCGCAGTATAACGTGCCGCAAAATAAGCCGCATAAATACCAAATAAGCCGAAGGTTACCCGAACCATCCCCTGACTGACAAATGCTCCCGCATACCAAAAACGATCTGGCAAAGTGATATCAAAATTAAAAATATTGTAAATAAAACTATCGGGCGAAAAAACGGCATCTCTGAACAACTTAAAATATGCCCCAATTACCGCGATCGGCATCAGCATAACCAACGTTCGCTGAAAAATTCTAAAGATTGCCAATCTTCTTAGTTTAAGAAAGATATTTGTGATTCTGTTTACCATGGTATTTTCCTTTACCTATCTATTCTAAATATGATTGAATAAAGTTAATTAAAACAATTATTAATTATACATCTATACTAGAAAGCTGATTATGATGGCTTACATTAACTTAAAAAATAATACTAAAATTTACCAATCTGGTGACACAACCATCTATGCCAATAAGAACATTACTTTTTCTATCGATAAAGGCGAACTAGTCATTATTCTCGGCTCATCAGGAGCTGGGAAATCTACTTTGCTTAATATTTTAGGCGGAATGGAACCAAATACAAGTGGCGATGTAATTGTAGCGGGAAAAAATATTGCAAAATATAACGCTAAAGAATTAACTACCTATCGGCGCAACGACGTTGGCTTCGTTTTTCAATTTTATAATTTGATTCCCAACTTAACAGCAAAAGAAAACGTTGAATTAGCTGCTCAAATTGTCCCTGATGCGATGAGCGCCGATGATGCCTTGCAGTATGTTGACCTAGGGCAGCGAGAAAACAATTTTCCCGCTCAACTATCAGGCGGTGAGCAGCAACGTGTGGCAATTGCCCGAGCCATCGCTAAAAAGCCAGCCTTACTTTTGTGCGATGAGCCCACCGGTGCCCTTGACTATAAAACAGGCAAACGAATCTTAAAAATTTTGCAAAATATGAGCCGGCAAAATGGCTCGACGGTCTTGATTGTAACTCATAACGCCGCTATTGCCCCAATTGCTGATAAGGTCATCCGTATTCACGATGGAAGTATTCAAAAAGTCCAGCATAATCTACATCCCGCTGATATTAGTACAATTGAATGGTAGGTGGGCGACATGCAAAAAACTATTCTATGGAAAGATGCTTGGCAAGCAATCACCCATTCACTTGGCCGTTACATTGCCATTATTCTATTAATTGCACTGGGGACTTTTGCCTTTACAGGTTTAAAAATGGCTGGTCCTGATATGCGAACAACAGGGGCAGACTTTTTTGCCAAACATAACCTAGCTGACGTCACTGTCACTTCAAACTATGGCATTAATTCAACTGATCGCCTTACTATTCAGAATTTACCGGAAGTAAAAGAAGCTACCTTCGGCTATTTTCAAGATGTTAAAATCAAAAATCAGCCTGACACGCTCCGCGTCTTTTCTCAGTCAGATAATCTTTCAAGTTATGAATTGATTAAAGGACATTTTCCTAAGAATAAAACAGAGATTGCACTGTCATATTTATTGCAGAAAAAATATCGCTTGGGGCAAAACATTACTTTTAATAAACCTGGCATTTTAAAAAATAAGACTTACAAGATTGTTGGCTTCGTCAAAGCTAGTGAGTTCTTAGATAAAAATCAAATCGGTCAAACCAACATTGGCAGTGGCCATTTAACTGGAATTGCGGTTGCTAATCATAACGCCTTCGCCGCACCAGTTTATCAAATTGCCCGAATCATTTTCAAAAATACCGCCAATTTAAGTCCCTTTGGCATAGCTTACCGCAACCGTGTTTATAACGATCAAACCAAATTGCAAACTGCTTTAAACCAAAATCGAGCCGACAAATATGACAAATATCGGGCCATGTATCAAAAGCAATATCGACAAGCTGCAGCTAAACAATTACTTAAACGTGGCATCGTAGTTAACCCGGCGCAAATCAAAGTACCACAGAACAAGCTTAAAATTGCTTATCCTAACTACGTAATCAACAGCCGTGAAGAAAGTCAGGGTTATGCTTCTTATCGAGCAGATTCTGAACGAGTTGAAGTTTTGGCTAATGTCTTTCCTGTTTTCTTGTTTGCTGTAGCGGCTTTGGTCAGCTTAACTACAATGATGCGTTTTGTTGAAGAAGAACGGATTAATATTGGTACGCTAAAAGCACTAGGCTATGGTAATGGAGCAATTGCCATTAAGTTCTTGCTCTATAGCACCTCAGCTGCAATTTTAGGTGTTATTCTGGGGGCTAGCTTAGGTTACACCTTTTTGCCTAACTTAATCATCAAGGCCTATTTAGCTAGCTCAACCTTAGGAACTGATTACCAGCTGAATTTTGCTTGGGGACCACTATTAATTTCATTGACGATTGCACTACTTGCAACAACCGTCGTTTCAATGATTACTTTAGCTCAAACTCTGCGTGAACAGCCTTCAGCTTTACTTTTACCTAAACCACCTAAAAATGGTTCACGTATTTTACTAGAATATATTCCATTTTTATGGAAGCACATGAGCTTTTCAGCTAAGGTAACAGCCCGCAATATTTTCCGTTATAAGAGCAGAATGCTGATGACCATCCTAGGCGTTGCTGGTTGTACTGGATTACTAGTAATGGGATTTGGTATTCGTGATTCACTACACGGAATTGGCAATATTCAATATTCTGAAGTACAAAAAAATGATGTCATCGCTTTGAAAAACCGCCATGTTAACACGACTGAGCGACAAAAATTAAACAAAATTTTTACCAGCCATGATGTTACGCAAACTACTGCTGTACAATATCAACAATTGACTAAACACCTTGATAGCACTGGAGCAACTGAAAATGTAATGCTAATTGCGCCACAATCAACTAAAAACTTTAGCAAATCTATCAATTTGCAAGAACGTCAAAGCAAGAAAAAACTTGTTTTGTCAAATAATGGTGTAGTCATTTCAGAAAAATTAGCTACTATCTTGCACGCTCATAAAGGTTCAACAATTTCCTTAAAAAATGAACATGGGAAACTACTTAAGTTCAAAGTTAGTGGAATCTGCGAAATGTATCTCGGTCACTATATCTTTATGAGCCCAGCTGAATATGCCAAAGAAACTGGCAAAAAATTTACTACTAATGCCTATTTAGTAACCATGGCCAAACATTCCCCAGGAAATATCAGCCATATTAGTCAAAAAATGATCAAAACAGGCGCAATCGAAACGGTTGTCTCAACTTCATCAAATAGAAAATTGCTGAGCAGTTTCACTGGTAGTCTAAATGAAGTCATTCTAATCCTAATTTTAATTTCAGGGATGTTGGCCTTAGTAGTCATCTATAACTTAACTAATATCAATGTCGCTGAAAGAATTCGCGAATTATCGACCATCAAAGTGCTAGGATTTTACGATAATGAAACAACGATGTACATTTATCGCGAAACAATCATCTTATCGGCACTAGGAATTATCGTAGGCTTTGGCTTGGGTTGGTGGCTACACCACTTTATTATCACTAGTTTGCCACCAGATGTCGCGATGTTCGATCCGAATATGTACCCGTTGAACTTCGTCTTCTCTGCGCTAATTCCCGCTATTATCACCGCTATTTTAGCAATTGTTGTCCATCACAAGATCAAGCGAATCAACATGCTAGATGCCTTGTCCTCCATTGATTAAGCGCTGTTATGCTATAATAATCACTATAGAAAAGGGTGGAAAAAACATGCCAAGAAAGCACTTTGAATTAAACAGTGATGTTAATAAATTAATCGAAAAATATGATGAAATTAATAATGTTGATTTCAATAAGTTAGTTAACAAGGCCTTGAGATTCTACCTTGTTAATCAAATGAACTACAAAGATGTTCAAGACGCACTGAATAAAGCTGATAACGAAGCTTCTAAGTATATTGATGAAGCAATGCGTTCCAGCATGGGTGATATTAATCGAAATTATTAGAACATAACTAATCATGGAAAAAGCCATCTGTTTTGACAGCAGGTGGCTTTTAGTATTCATTACAAGATAATTTATTATAAAAACAACTAATTGATAATTTCTTTACTCAAAATGCTTATACCGATAATATCGATAACCTATCTTTTTACCAAAAATCGTCTCCGAAGTTTTCATCCAATTAGCCAGCAAAACATAAATGCCTAAAAAGACTAAACCGAAGATTGCTAAATAACCAAAACTACCAACACGGCCTAAGTCGTTGAAACGATAGCCAAATAAAATTTGGTAAACAAAGAGCAGGATAATGTAAATCTCGTTTGAAACAATGATCGGCAACAAACTCCCCATCTTAACGCCATATGTCTTATTAAGCTTGTGATAACTGAGCCAAATTACCAGTAAGAACGAAATATCAGTTGAAAGAATTGCACCATCCCCATTCATGAACATAGTCATCGGTACTTGCAAAATTATTTTTACTAAGACACCTTCAACCATATAGATCACAGCCAGTTTGTTCATGTTCAAAGCTAAAAGCAGTGTTAATGAATTCATCACCAAACCAGCAAACAAACTTTGAACAATATTTTCAACCAAATAATACGCACCTAAACTATCGTGTGAGAACAAGACCGTATAAATTGGAGAAGCCGCAAAAGCACCAAGTGCAACAACCGGAAGCAAGACAAATAATAGTAGTCTATAGTTCTCTAAAAGCAGCTTTCTAATGCTTTCTTGACTATCATTAGCCTTATACTTAAGCCCTGCTAAAAGCGGCAGACTAGTCTCAGAAACGGCTGTCGCAAGTGAAATAATCACCGTGGTAATCTTGCTTGGATTAGCCGAGAAAATTGTGTACAAGTAACTAACATAGCTTTTACTCATATGACTGAAGCTAATCAGGATTTGTTTAAACAAAAGTTGATCAACTAATTGCGTAACAGTAATGAATGATCCCAGCAAAACAAACGGAATTGAGGCATACCATAAGTTAAGCAAACTACGAGAAACATTATTAAGTGCTCTGGGCTCGCTATTTTCAATTAATTCTCGGTAATGTCCCCACTGCTTGCGCATATATGCAAAAAGATACAGGTAACTAGCTATAGCACCAACACAGGCGCCAAACACACTGAAATAAACCGCCGTTACGTAATCATGATGGAAGACTTCAATAATCAACAAAGTAGCCAGCAAAATAAACAAAATTCGAGCAAATTGTTCCCATAATTGGGAAATCCCATATGGCTTCATATCATTATTTCCCTGAAACCAACCTCGAACCATACTCATTGATGGCAGAATTACTACGGCTGGCACTAATACTCGAATAGAAATTGTTGCACTAGCCACTGAATCCACTGGACTATTTTTGGCAATCATTGGTGCCGTCACATAAAGCAAAATACCACACGCTATTCCCATGACCAGCATAATAGCGAAGCCTAATTTGGTAATGTACAAACTGTCTTTATATCTATTTTGCGAATTTAATTGCGATACTTCCCGGGCAATAACTGAAGGAAGTCCTGCCGTCCCAATTGATAAAAACAGCGCATACGGCGTATATGACGAATTGAACAGCGCCTGTGCGTTTAATTGGTTGTGGTAGCTTCCCAGCATAATTAGCCAAGGAATCAAATAAACAACCCCGAGAATTCTAGATACAATGCTACCAAACGATAGCCAAAATGAACCGGATAGGATTTTTTTATTCAATAGAATAGCCTCAAATCTACGTTAGTTTCTCATTGTGCCTTCTTATTATACGTGGATTTTATAACTTTGTGGGAAATATGTACCAACTAGTTACCCTTTTTTAACAAATTTTTCGGCTCTAATAATACAAATCAGTTACATTATTTACTATATTGTTACCCAGCCTTTAATTTTACGTTAGACCCCTTGACCTAACCTTCTTTAATTATTATCCTTAAAATGTTTCTGTTAAAGGTCATAATTAGACAAAAATAATAATGTATTAAGAATATTCATCGGGGGAATTAAGTTGTCATTCAAGAAAAAGATTATCACTAAATTAGCTTATGTTGCTATGCTTTCAACTACTGGCGTTGCCGCAGCTGCAATCGTGCAACCACAAGCACATGTCCAAGCTTCTACCACTTCAGTTGCTGCTCGCTCACTCGGAATCGATGTTGCTAGTTACCAAAGTGCTGATCTTTCAGCTCACGCTAAAAGCGGTGCTAAGTTTGCTGTTGTTAAAGTAAGTGAAGGTACCAGCTACAGAAATCCTAAGGCTAGTGCTCAAATCGCTAGTGCCCGCGCTAAGAATATGATGCCAATGGGCTACCACTTTGCTACATTTTCTGCTAATAGCGCTGCTGCTAAAAATGAAGCCAACTACGCAATCGCATCAGCTAAGGCTGTTGGTCTTGGTGCTGGCTCATACCTTGCATGTGACTATGAGTCAGGTGACGGCAACAATATCTATGGTGGTAAGAATCCTACTGCTAATGCAATTAATGCCTTCATGAGCAAGGTTAAAGCTGCTGGTTACAAGCCACTTCTTTACGCTAGTTCATCAGTTTTAAGAAACAACATTAACACTAACTCTATTGTTAACAAATTCCCTAACTCATTATGGGTTGCTGCATACGCTGTTTCAGGTCGAGTAGACAATCCTAACTTTGACTACTTCCCATCAATGAAGGGTGTTTCAATTTGGCAATTTACTGACAACTGGCGTGGTCTTAACGTTGACGGTAACATTAACGTTTTACCTCTTACTTCATCAGGTAGCGCTGTTTCTCAAGCACCTAAGAAGGCTCGCGTATTAAAGAAAAAGGCTCATGTATATAACAAGGCTGGTCACCGTACAGGCAAGACTATTAAGAAGGGCACTTCTATCACTACCCATGGCAAGAAGAAAACTATCAATGGTAAGAAATACTACAAGATTGCCAAGAATCAATACATTAGATCAGCTAACCTTTACTAAAAAGGCAAAATAAGTCATCAAAAAATGCACCAGGTAGAAATTACCTGATGCATTTTATTTTATCCAATTTTTTACTTGGCGAATTGTTCACCAGCTAAGTTACGGTAGAAGTTAGCCTTAGCTTGACGGTAATATGGGTTAACCCACAATAAACCGATCCCGCAGGAAATAATACCAAGTAGCCACCAGCCGATGAAACTTAAATCAAAAATAAACAAGTCCATCTTATGGCCATCCATCAACTTACGGCTGGCACTGATAGCTTCTGTGGCAGTCGGCTCATGACCACTATCTAGCATGTCACGCAAGATATATGGTGTCATTGCATATGAATAAGCCTTGATCAACCCTGGAATAATCAGTAACCAAGTCCACAAAATAAGAAAAATTTCATACAAAATATAAGTTAAAAAGTTACTCTTAAAGTTTCTGGTAAATGGACTAAAGATACCTGAAAGAACATTTTCCTTAGTACCACTATCTCTAAAATGCAAGATAGTATAAATTACGCCCCATGTGATTAAGCCAATTGCAACTGAAACTACCAAAGTAATCAGCCATGCAAAAGGATTAACTCTTACTTTATCTAGGTACATCAATTCAGCATTGTTACCGAAGCGGCGGACAATACCGTACACGATATCTTCGCCCTTTTCAAAAAAGTTTTCGATATCGGTCAAAATATAAACGATTAGCCAGCCAACAAATGACAGCAAAACTGCCCAGCCCCAGTTACCACTTAACTGGTCTCTAGCTTGTTCTTTTAATTCTTTTCTTGTAGTAGCCATTTTCTCTCCTCCTCACTTTTCTAATCATGGGTATTGTCGCCTAAAATCAGGGCAGAATCAATTAAAAGGACATCAAAAAAGCCTAATTCCACCAACATCGGAACTAGGCTCACACAGTGTTGACCGCCACTCTGACCACATATAGAAGATAACATTTTCGCTACCGGAGAAAATGACTACTAATAGCGGCGGTACATGATAGATTTTAGCATTCAACTATCTAAAAGACAAGCGAAAAGAGATAGTCGAGCTTGATTAATCTTCACCACTTTATTTAAGGTATTGAGTAATTATATTTTATTAAAGATATCCTTAATTTTCCGGGTATTTCTCACAGAAAAGTACTCTATATCTCCATTAATAAATTTTATACTTTTTTTCTTTAAATCTATTTTTTCGACATTATCTGGATTTATTACACAAGATTGACTTATCTGAACTAAATTATTATACTCCTCAGGAATTTCTTTTAATTTTCCTATAAACTCGCCCCATCCTGTAGTTTTAACTAAACGTAATTTATGACTCACATTAGTCGTTGAAATATAAATAATATCTGAAAAATTTATATTAATAATTTCATGACCAAATCTATATGAAAAAGTATTCAATTCAGCATTATGAATATTATGTATATTATTTACCGCATTTTTTAAAGCATATTCTATATTATCATATAAATCAGCAATATCTCCATTTTTAACAATAAAATCTACAGCTCCAAGTTTTCTTTTAAAGGTTAAAAAAGCCATATTTTCATGACTGGTTACAAATATTATTTGTGCTGCTTTATCTTTATTTTTTATTAAAACTCCCAAGTCCAATCCATTTTTTTCATAAATTTCATCTCCGATTTCTATATCTAAAAAATATATACCAGAATTAATACTAGTATTATCAAGAAAATCTGCTGCTTCTTGATAACTAGTCGATGAATTTATAATATCAAATTTTACTTTTTCTTCACCGTTCAACATTATAGTGGCATTGGAAATGCCTTTTTGCAAAAGAGAAACTTGTTCTTTTTCATCATCACAAATAAAAACAGAGTATTTAATTTTCATCACCTTCTATAATTATATCAGTAGGTAACACTACTAAACTAAATGTAAACCATTTTGTATCATTATTAATATCTACAATTATTTTATTAGGATATTTTTGTACAATCTTTAATACATTATTTAGCCCCAATCCTAAATGCTTGGATTTAGTAGTATATCCTTCTTGAACAATTACATTATTTTCTATCTTTTCATCTATCTTATTTCTTATAACAAACTCTAAATCTTTTTTTTCTTGATATATCATCGCTTCTATTTTAGAATTATTTTTACTTTCACTGGCTTCTATTGCATTATCAAAAGCAATTCCTATAATTCTAGTAATATCTATATATTCACCTGAATTACTTAGAGGAAAATCATATATATCTTCTTCGCAGCTAAAATTATATACTATATTTGAATTATATATTTTGGATAATTTAGTAATTAAAATACTTTTAATCAAATCATTATGAATATGATTAACGTCTTTAAATTTATCCATAATATTAGTATCAAACTGTTCATTTGTGTACTCATCTAATTGATTTATTAGAGCAATAGTATCCTCTTGCTTTGCACTTAATTTTAAACTATTTAAAATGTTACGGTAATCATGTTTAAATCGAATCAATCTGTCTTCATCTTTTTCCAAATAATTAGCATATTCTTTGAGCTGTTGATTATTCGATATTAGCTGTTGATTTTCCTTTTCCAAATACTTCTGATGTGCTTCTTTAATTATATTTTGTTGTGTTTTAATACTAATTCTTAAGTTTATAATAGTGTATATTCCCTGAATTAATAGAATTCCTAACAATATACATAAACCTGTTGATAGTCTTTGCTCAACAGATGCAATAATATACGCTATTGTACTAGAAATATACAGATATACTAATGCATACAAAATAATATTCCTATTTATGCCAACAAGCAAAGTATAAATCTGCTTGGCATATTTGCAAATAACAATATATTCTAAAATTAATATAGTGCAATAAGCAACATTTACTTTGAAAATATCTATATTAAATGCGATTTCAATTACATTTACGACAATGTCATTTATTAAGTCTATAATACCTACAATTAGACCTGCACTTAAAAATAATTTTATATCTGTTTTTTTAAAAAAACATATAGATATTAACAATAATATTTCTACACTAGTAGCAATAGGATCATAGTTTGATTGAAGTAACTGTGAAAAAATCTCAATAGCTATTAAAATTAAGGTTCCAAAAATAATTATCAAATACTTTTTTAACCGAGTTTCAAGCTTTAACTGTATTAAATTCATAAAATTTAATATGTCCATATACGGTGATAATACTAGGAGACCTATTAATACTATCTGCTTAGAGTCAAACATATATTATATTCCAAAAATAGATTTTAATATTTTTACTGCTTCTCTTCGATTTTTCTTTTTTATTGCTCCTATGGAAATAAAGTTTGTATTAAAGCTATATGTCAACATATTTTTTAGGTTTACAAGTTTAATATTTTCTTTATTCATTTTTTCCATTATTTCTCCTTTTAGCTATAGACCAAAAGCGTAACTTTTAGTTACGCTTGGTATAATAAATTAAATGTTTGTTTTTCACTAATTAAATGTGAAAAATACTCTTGATAGTATTCCAACAAATAAGAGAGTAGTTATTGTTGGTAGTATGACTAGGCTTCTTTTTCCCATGTTTAACAAAACTTACAAAGGGAGTAACTCCTTGTAAGCTTAAGATATCTTGATTACTTTCTTCCATTTTTATTACCTCCTTTAAATACGGAGAAATTGTCACTGTGGATAATTGGTATCCATCTTCCATAATTTCTTTCACATATACTCTCAAGAGTAATTAAAAGTCCAATTGCCCCCGTCGCTAAATCCATAGAATTTTTTAATCCATACACTCCTGGAACTAAAATTTTCTCATCAGTGATCACAAGATAATTATTTAACAAATTTACTTTCTTTTCTAACGAATTCTGATACTTCATATTATATGCAAAGCTATCCGCCAATACTAATCCAGCAAATCCATCAAATAATCCGTTCATATAAGACAACATTACATTATTAGTATCACTCAATTCATTTATTAATCTGTTAACTTGTTTTATACTAATACCATCTTTTATAAATTCTAATAATATCATCTCTAATCCAGCAGTACCAGAATTTAAGTAAGGTAAATATGATTCTGAACCTAGTACTCTATCTTCTACGAAAATCCCATTTTCTGTTTTAATGATTTTTTCTTTAATAAACCTTTTTAGCTTTGCTTTAACACTATTGACTAACTTTTTATCAGAAAAACATATTCCAACTTTTTCCAAAAAAAGTAATAATCCTAATTGTCCATTTAATAATCCTACGCTTTGACATTTCAAATAATTGTCATTAACAGTTTTAGCAATATTTTTTATTTCTGTTTTACGATTTTCATCATTTTCTACACAATTTAAAGCTAATTTTGCTAAGCCTATTCCGGCTAAACCTTTTTCTATAGACAAATCCTCTATTTTAGTTGTATCAATACCATCAATCAGCTTTTTTCCAAAATTTTTATCAACAGTTGAATATAATACTGACCCTATTCCTGCTGCACCCGTAAACAGTCCTTGATCTTTTGTAAACTTCAGCATTAATTTTTCTTTATTATTAGAATACCACTTATAAAACTGTTTCTGATTATATTGATCAAAAGCATTTATGACTAGACCTAAACCTAAGGCTCCATTAATAATATTTACTTTTCCTGTTGGACATATAAACTGATCAATATCTCCTTTTATAAGTTTTGTAGTTGAAAAATCTAGATTATCAATTATGCCTTTTTTAATTTTTTCAATTGCTTGATCTAAATTATCTACAGTTATAGGATAGATTTTTCCCTTTTTTTCAGTAGTTTTGATTTTTCCCTTTTTAAAACACATGCGCTTATAATTTACCAAGAAAGTATATGCTTCTTTTTCATAGACTTTCAAGTTGTTGTAGCGATACGCTTCACTTGTTTGTTCAGTAAGTTTATCAATATCTACTAACGGCAAAAATGCATATTCAATGGTCTTATACGCAGCAAACCAGTCTGCTTGCCCATAAGTCTTTATGTCCAAATTGGTAAATCCAATAGTTTCTAACCCAGGATTATAACTCTTGTCAACATCATTTGCTTGTTCAAAATCTATTAAAGTTATACTACCATCACTATTGATCAAAATATTATCAGGCTGCAAGTCTCCAATTGCAACCCCTCTACCATGAATATCCTCAATAGCTTTTATTAACTTTTGCGACACCATTTTTATTTTATTGATATATTTCAAATTTAATTTTTTAGGAGGAAAATTATTAGTAATATAATCACCTAATGTCTCTGATGGATTATATTCTTCAACCAAATAATTATGAATCCATACCGAAAAATTATCTTTTAATTTAATTACATATGGAGACTTTCTTAATTTTTTTAAATTATTAACTTCGTTCTGAATTCTAGAAAAACCATCCACAAAGTTAGAATCTATTCCTGCATTTTTTCTCCCTTCTTTTATTACAAATCTACGCTTATTTTGTTTTCCTAAATATACTCCTCCTGCGTTACTAAAACTTAGAGCACTAGAAATATTATAACTATCTAACTTATCTTTATTATTTATATTTTCAACCTTATCTGTTGAAATAGGATCTATTACAAACTCAGGTTTTTGATAAAACGGAACTCTATAATCTGGAATTAAATTACCTTTTTTATCTCTAATACATAGTACTCCATCTGTATTCCTAATTTCTTTAAACGCCCCGTATCGATAATAGACATTAGTATTTTTATATCTTTTATCGGATAAGATGTATGGACCAATCTCACAATTTGAAATTAGCTTTGAAATATCCTCAATTATCTTTTTAAATTGCTCACTGTCTTTAGGATAAATAGTAATAAATTTTCCTGATTCAGATCTATCAGCTGCTTTAGAATTTTTAATTAGCCATTCTTCATAACTAGAAACTACTTTAAAAGTTATATTTTCTTTAAACATGTAGCTAGATATAATTTCAATAACTTTTTCCATATCATTATATCCAGCAGAAATATGTATTTTCCATCCCTGAGGAGGTAGTTTAATTTTAGGATTCATAAAATATGTCCAATATAAGTCACTATAAGATTTCCAATTTTGAGGTACATTTACTTTAAATCTTGTTAAAGTACTATCCGGATCACTAATAAAATTGCTTTTACTATTAGCTGTAAATAATAAATAGTCTTGAACTGTATACTTCATATTTTTATCCTTTAGATATAAACTGATCTTCTACAAATATTTTGTATTTGGGCACCGTACGCAATAATTCATCATGTCTTCCTACTCCTAAAATCTTATGATTATCCAGAAAATATATCTTATCAGCATTAATTATTGTAGATAATCTATGAGCAATAACAATTAACGTTTTTTGGGTTGATAATTTATCTAAAGATCGTAAAATCTCCGTTTCAGATTCAGGATCTAAGTTAGAAGTAGCTTCATCAAAAATAATAAACGGTGTATTTCTTAGATATGCCCTAGCTATTTGAATTTTTTGTTTTTGACCACCTGATAAATTGTTTCCATTTTCTCCGACCTCAAAATTTAAACCATTTTTCATCCCTTTTACATCATTTTCCATTGCCGCTACACTAAGTGCTTCTTGTAATTCTCTATTACTTGGATTATGCGGTAACCCAAAAACAAGATTTTCTTTAATGCTTCCAGAAAATATATTATTCTCTTGCGTAACAACACTAAATAATGAACGCCAACTTTTTAAAGAAAAAGTTTTACAGTTTTTATTTTCTATCGTAATTTCTCCTTCATAATCATCTTGAAGCCGAGTAAGAATATTTATCAGTGTAGTTTTCCCTGCACCTGAGGGACCAACTAAAGCTATTTTTTTTGTTGGCTCAAATACTAATGATACTTTACTCAACACATTAGATTTGCCACTTAAATACCCAAATGTAATGTTCTTCATCTCAATCTTTTTTGTTATAGCCTTTAAGTTAGTTCCACTTAAATCCTCTTCAGGCATATTCATAATACTACTGATAACCCTTGATGCACCTTTAGCTTCTGAATAACTTACATAAAAGTTAGCTAGCGTGTTTATAGGAGTTATTATTTCAAAAATATATATCATAAATGATGTCATTACTCCAAATGAAAGTGTATTATTGGCGACTCGAGAACTTCCATATAAAATAATGATTAAAAAAGCCAACAGCGTAACAGCTGTTTGAACAGGTTCAGTTATACTAAATACTTTATCTATTCTTTTAGACAAAGAATAAACTTTTTCATTTTCATTATTAAATTTATTTCTTACAGCATTTTGCGCATTATACAATTTTATTATTTGTATATTTTTAACATTTTCACTAATTATTTGAGATAATTTACCCAGATGATTTTGAATTAACATAGAATACTTTTCATTAATTTTTCCAAGTGGATAAGCAATAAGTGAAACAATCGCAAAAGAAAAAATAATCACCAATGTAAGTTTAATATCCAAACACAGTAATATTATAATTCCACCTATAAGAGTAATAATACTAATAATTGCATTCGGAACCTCATTTGTAGTGAATTCTTTTATAATTAGCGCATCATTAGTTAATCTACTTACAAGCTCACCACTAGAAATATTTTTATAGGTAGAATAAGGTAAATTTAAGATTTTGCTTTCAAGTGCTTCTCTAATATTCTTTATCCTCTTATCTCCTGAATAACTAATTAGATAAGTACTAATAGCACTAATCATCGAACCTCCCATTAAAATGATTGCAATTGGATAAACTTGTTTTAAAGATAAATTTACCTTAACTTTTAAATCAATAAATTGTTGCACAACTAGTGGTAGAATCAGATTAAAAATCGTTCCAACAACACTTAACGCAATTGCAATTACTAATAATTTATCTATCTTAAATAAGCTTATTCTTTTCATTATGCTAAATATAATATCCGTAAATAAATATTTTTCATTTTAGATTTGCCGTGTTTATTAAAACAAAAAACACTTACTTTCTTTGACTCACTAAGTGAGCCACCTGCATTAACATTATTCAATTTTTGCAAATTCAAAACATTCATTTCATTCATAAGATAAACCTCCCATTAAAAATGGTTCCAACAAATAATTGTAAATCGAACTTGATTGCTAGATCTTTTTTTCTTGGATTTAGGAAAATATTCAGTATGTGCTTTAGTAGGATACGCCTGTAAATTAATGATTGGCATTATTCTTCCTCTCTATTAATGAAGAAATTTAAAAAAATCCGATAAATTCCAATCTATATTATGGAAACAAATTAGACTTTTTCGATTTTCTATAGCTCCATCTTTTCTTCTGATCTTTTTTTCTTTTTTCTTTTGTAAACCCAAAATTGAGTCAATGAAATTCCCCATTTCCATAACATTCCTTCCTAATGTTTCTACACGTATAATTTATCATCAACTTACATAATAAATACTAAAAATACATATTCGTTTAATATCGACACAAATTCGCTAAATTTATAAAAAAGTATCTGGGAAAAAAATAAGTTTCATATTATGAAAAAAGAACGTTGAGTTTTGCCTCAACGTTCTTTTTGTATACTTTTAGCTCCAGCCCTGATATCATTAAATCACCACAAAATAAAAACAAAAAGGTGGAAACTAATACGTACAAGAATTATAACACAGGTCAAACTGCTTTAACACTTAATCTAGACTAGTCGAGCTTGAGAAAAATTTTATTTTTCCTATCAGCTTATGTAATTACATCGAAATTACATCACTACATATGAGATAATATATCTCATAAGAAAAGGAGCAGTGATTAACTTATGGAAACTATTAAAGCAAGAAAGCAAGGAAATTCTATAATGTTAACTGTACCGGCAGAATTTCATGTTCCTGCAGGTACACGTTTAGAACCCAAATTAACTCAAGATGGAATCTTTTATGAATTCATTAAAGACGATGATTTCTTTGATTTTAGTGCTGATATCTTAGATGACCTAATTTCTCAAGGATATAATGGCAAAGAATTGTCTAAGCGGTTTAGAGAAATAAGAAAACAAATTCCTAATGCATTAGAAAAGATGAAAGACGAGGCCAATCAAGGACCTATTTTGAGTGAAGATGAAGCGAGAAAAGCAGTTGGTTTATAAGATCAAATGGTTACTTTACTTATAAATTTATATATCACAAAATAGCATACAGAATTGCTTATACAATTGAATCAAATGTTGTTATAGTAAACATAGTATTAGTAGGTCCCCATGAAGGATTCTATGAACACTTAAAAAGGTTTATTAAACAAATAGAAAATCAAAAACGCGATCATTGAAATCGCGTTTTTTCTACTTAAAATTTTATCGTCTTACACTACACAATAATGGAATTGACTTATAATAAATAGCACCTGCTGAATTAACAGATCTGTTATCCTACAAAATCGCAATCAAACCTGAAATTACAGCCGCAGCCACGATGACATAGACTGTTACAACTTGCCATGAACTAACCGTTGTTTTGCCATTGGCAAGCTTTAGCTTTTTCTTCATTTGATTTGCTTTAACTAATGCAACAGCTGCAGCTATCCAGAATAAAATGGCACTAAAGATAGAAAAGCCACGGCTAATATCTGAAGTGTGTCCTGCAAATACCATTATAGGGACAATAATTAAGCCGAGACCAAATACTATACTACTCCACATAGCAAATGGAGCTGTTAATACATGGTTCTTAATCTTCTGAATATTTTTATAATAGCGATAAGTCAAAAATAATTGTAATGCACCTAAAACCATTAAAACTACACCAATTGAAATTCCAACTGCATCCATTTTTAACACACTTTCTGTAAAACAAGTTGAGCATAATATTCGTGTTTTTCTTTCACTTATTTCTATTTTGGTCCTTTTTGTGTTAGCGGTTACAATTTAATTGATAAAAAAGACGAGGCACAAGCCTCGTCTTTTCATTATTAAAATTCAAGCATCATCGTCATTGCACGATTGATCTTCTTCTTAATCTTTTTAAATTTACCAGAAGCAGTATGATTATCCTGCAAAATGATCATGTTCTGGCCATCTTTAGTTGCCCGCATAAAGGTATAATACCCTTCACCAGCACCATTAGCAGCTTTATAATGCTTTAAATTATAAAATCCACCATTGTAATAGCTAGGAGCCTGACCCTTGAACAGAACTTTTCTACTCTTGTTAGTCAAAATCTTACCAGCAAGAATATACTGCATGGTCTTAGCTAAATCTGCGTTAGACATTACGATTGAACCAGCACCCAGCTCATTGTGAGCATCCTTAATGGCTTTAGCATGGTTCACTTTGACATATTCACCCTCACGCATTTCATAGCCTGGTACCCAATGACTAGCCAATAACTTAGCCTTGTCTGACCACAAGAACTCACTATGGGTTAGCTTCAGTGGCTTGATATATGTGTCATGGAACAATTGCTCGTATGACTTTTTCTCAAGCTTGGACAAGATTCCACAAAGGAAAATATAGTTTACTGAAGTATAGTGCCACTTACCTAATTTGCTAGCATCAAACACAGTATATTGTGCATCATGCTTGATGTTCGCTTCATCAGAGATAAACTCAGGCGTACCTAATTGTTGACCAGCTTTCAAATCCAGCCCTGATGTCATATCAATTAAGTTGCTAATCTTGACTGAACTAGCACCATCTACATTTGGGTAGAATTTTGAAAGTTTATCGCTAAGCTTCAACTTTCCTTTCTCTACCTCATGCATCACCATTGCAGCTGTCATTGACTTTTGAACTGAATTGATCAAATAGCTAGTGTCAGGTTTATTGTCCGTCGCATAATTAAGCAAAACTTTGCCATGATTTATTACTAAAACTGAGCCTTTAACGCCCACATGGTCAATAGCCTGGCGCACTATTCCGCTTTTAAACGGTCTTTATTGCTTAAATCAACTCGCTTAACGTTATCCTTGTTTTGCCACTTCTTGGAGTAGAAGTAGTTAGACATATCATAGTCATAACGCTTATTAGGTTCCTTCATGAATGGACGAACAGCTTGATCAACTGCAACCCAGCCTTTCCAGCCTAGGTGAATAGTATCTTGCATAAAGTACTTTTCATTGCCTCGTCTTGAAAGATCTGCAATATTTTCAAAGCCTTGACTGGTTAACTGGTGTTCCATCTTAGCAACAGACTCTTGGTACATCTTGCTAGATAAACCAGTGTACTTCATCCACTTGCCATTAATTGGTGGGATGATAAATAGCACATTAGTGTGTTGCTTAGCAAACTGCTCCAGCATCAATTGGAAATCACCATATTCTACTGAATGTACATAGTCAAAATCACGCTGACTACCCTTCAAGCGTTTCAATACCTTCTTTGGTAAACGTGTTCTAAAGAAGGTATTATCAATACCTAAGTTGTTTGAGTTAGTGTGTATAGCAGCTTGCTCTGCTGCAACCTTATTCAAAGCAGCTACAGAATACTTGTTAGGTAAAACCTTAGCTCTCTTTTGAATCTTATTTACACGATCACGCAATTGGAATGAGCTGAAGAAATTATCTTCGTTACGCAATATTCGACGACGATTTTGTAAATAAAATTTTTGGAAGCTAGTCAACTTCTTGCCTTGAGCAATTTGCTTCAGACTATTCTTGATTTCACCTTTTACATTTGGCATTTCCAACAGACGTTTAGCTGCATAACGATCAGTTTTATTATTCTTGGCACTAAGCAAGAAATTACATGCTTGCAATGGTGAATAATACAATGCAAAGGCATTAGGATCTTGACCCCGCTTAGTAAACCATTGTGGTGAAATGATCACAACAGCTTTCTTGTTTCTAAGCTGCTTAGCTGTTCCTTGCATCCCCAAGAACTGAGCCAAAGATTGACTACCCGGTCCACCTAATAAGAATGGACGGTAGTTTCTATGATACTTTTCCGCAATTACACTAGGGTGAAGTGGGTCGAATCTTGACAACTCACTTGAACCATAGAATGGCACGTAGCCATCTTCAAAAGCTTCCTGCTTCATTGTGCTGCCCTTGAAGACAGTTGTGTTTTGTGAAGCTGCAGCCTCGTAAATCGTTTGCTTAGAAAAAGTTCTTTCCCAAGGAATAAGGAAAACAACTAACAAAAGGATAAAAGCGCAAAGAACTGGGCCAAAGATTTGCCACAGCCGGCGTTTATTACTCATTTTCTAAGCTTTCCACCTTTGCCACAATCTTGTTTGGAGTGTCCCATTCTTCACGGTTAAATTCTGAAACAGGAACATCAATATCAAACTTTTCTTGCAAGTTCAAAAGCATTTGTACACTTGCCATTGAGTCCATCAAACCATTGTCAAAGATGTTTTCATCCATTTGGTCTGATAAATCTTCACCAGTTAAGTCATTTAAAATATCTAATACGCCTTGTTTTGTATCCATAATTAATACCTCTCAAAAAACAACTCAATACTTATTCTACTTCCAGCCGAACCACAGTTGACTTAGGAACCCTGAGAAAATCAAGAAACTGAAACATACCACATTGAAGGTTAAGAAAATGGCGAACCATTTAGTAAACTTGTTAGATGGAATTTGCTTCTTATGCTTTCTCTTGAATCTAAGCCACATATCGTTGATACAAATAGCTGAAGCATGGAATATACCATAAACAATATAATACCACGTTAAGCCATGCCAGAAACCCATGATTAAGAACAACAGGAAGTAAGAAACTTGTGATAATCTAATTCGATTCTTAAACATTTTCTTCTTCATTGCAAAGAAAGTGAATCGCATGTAGATGTAATCACGGAACCAGAATGATAAAGTAATGTGCCAACGGTTCCAAAAATCCTTAATGTTCTTGGAAATAAATGGCTTGTTAAAGTTCATTGGAGTATGAATACCCATGAAGTATGAGATTGATACAGCAAACAATGAATAACCTGCAAAGTCAAAGAACAGGTACATACTGTAGCAGTACATGTAAGCTACAAGCCACCATGATAGCTTCAAGCCGCCATTTGCATTACCCACGGCTAAAGCAGCGACACTGATTTTTGGTAGCCAATAAGTACCGAAGAACCAACCAATAATAAATTTATATAAAAAGCCTTGGAATAAGTATCTAACAGCATACTGCATATCTGTAATGTATGCATCACGCGTAGGTACCTTATCATAATCTTTTTTAAATCTACGGTAACGGTCAATAGGACCTGAAGAAATAGTTGGGAAGAAGAGTAAGAACCTTGCATAAGTAATCGGATCTACCTTCTTAATTACCCCATCACGCATTTCCATAATAACTTGTACTGTCTTAAAGGTTACGTATGAGATTCCCAAGAAACCAATGACAAAGCCAATTGAGTTATCAGGAAAAGCGGTCAAATATTTAACTGCGGCTAATGGAATAATTGCCAAAATCACAGCCAAACTAAAGATCCAAGTCTTATTTTTACCGTGGTGACGATAATACTGATAAGCAAAGGTTAAGGCAAATTCGTAAACCAACCAGATTAACAGGTTAACCCCTTGCTCCCAGTGATCACCATCAAAAATCAAGAACAAGAAAACAATTGAAAAAATTGCTTCATATGTCTTGAGTCGATGACCGTAATATAGTCCAATGATAATTGGAATTAATGCGATCATCAAATAGATGAAATATTGCGGATTAGAATAAGGCTGTAAGTTAATGAAATTAAAATTCACTACTTATTAACCTCCTTAATTACCGCCTTAATATCTACCTTACCGTTTTGTGAAATAGGTAATGCATCTTGGTAGATGTAACGCTGTGGAATCATGTAAGGCATTATATTCTTAGCTAAGTCTTCACGAATCATCTTAGTTAAAGCAGCGTCAGAATATTGACGACGAACGCCTTCTTTTAATTCGATTTCGGCAACGATCTGCTTAACGGTATGATCCTTATTGTACTTAGGAGCCGCAACGCCATAACGGACAAACTTGTTCTTAGTTAAATAGAAATTGATTTCTTCAAGCTCGATTCTGTAGCCGTTGAACTTGATTTGGAAGTCAATTCGACCGCGGTAAAATAGCATATCGCCATCAAAGAAACCAGCATCCCCACTCCGGTAGCTACGATACTCAGCACCATCTTCATGGAAAAAGGCAGCTTCCGTTTTTTCAGGATTGTTCATATATCCTTTAGAAACACTAGGACCACTAATGATAATTTCACCTTCGCCAGGCTTATCACCCTTAGAAGTATCAATTGTAATCTTAGTGTCTTCTTTAACCTTACCGATTGGCAAACGGTCATACTTTTTAAGAACTTCATCAGTAATTTCAACTTGAGTAACAGCAACTGTTGTTTCAGTTGGACCATAGGTGTTGAAAATATGACTATCTGGGAACTTCTTCTTAAGCATCTCAGCTTCACTGTGTGGCAATTCTTCACCACAGAACAAGAAATGACTTAAGTCTGGATGGTGTTCTGCATCAAAAGTCTTGTCCAAGAAGCACATCTGTGCAAATGACGGAGTTGATACCCAAACATTGAACTGCATCTTTGGCAAAGTTTGGAATAATTTACCAAAGTTTTGAGTAACATCATGAGGCAAAACTACCAACTTACCAGCAGAAACAAGTGCTGGATAAAGACTCATTACTGACAAATCAAATGAGTAAGGTGCTTGTGCCAAGAAACTTGGATGTTCTGGCAAATTAAAGTCTGACAACTCCCAGTTAACGAAACTAAGCAAATTGTCGTGGCTAATTTGCACACCCTTAGGCTTACCAGTGGTACCTGATGTAAAGATAATGTAGTAGTTGTCATCACCTTCAACGAAGTTCTTCTCGTCAACTTCAAAATTGCCGTCTTCAACTTCGCTAGCCTTAAGAACCTTAACATCAGTTAAATCAACCTCTGGCAATGGATCAATTTCCAAAACTAGTGGTGACTTAGAAACGTCTTGAATCATCGTTAAACGTTCTGCATTAGAATAGCTAGCAATTGGAATATAAGCGTGACCTGACTTAACACAACCAAGAAAACTAGCAATCATTTCAAAAGTTTGTCCGCCCCAAATCATAATTGGAGCATGCTCTGGAATATCTAAGCTAGCAATTTTATGTGCCCACGCATTTGAACGCTTTTTAAGGTCACCATATGTATTAGTTTCACCGAGATAGTCGTAAACAACACGATCTGGTTCGTTTGCGGCGATCTCATCAATTTTCTTAATAACATCTTGAATCATGTGATAGCACCTACCTTAAAATTCATTATAAATGAAGTGAACAGATGTTAGTCCACTATATTCATATAAATAGATAAGAGCCATCAGGATTCCAAAATAAACAATTGTTTTCAAAACAAACATACCAATACGTTTGCCTCGAGAATCAACCTTCGTCTTTTTATTCATTTTTTCTCCCTTAGGTAATCTTACTTTTGTCTTTGCCCTATATTACTACAAATAGTGGCAACAAATGCACTAACAGCTTATATTTTAACAAATTTAAACTTTTTCTTAAATCTTCAGTTATTTGTTTCAAATTGCGAATGCGTTTTCTTTACTGTTGTCTCTTGCAATCCCGATAAGCAAAAAATAATGGAATAAAGATAATAATTGCCACAAAAATTAATGCAAAAATCATCAAACGCATTACATTTTGTGGTTTAGCCCACATCTCACTTTTCGCGGTTGCCAACAAAAATGCCGCAAATAATGCAATGATAACCACTTCGCCTAAACAAAAGACTAAATGCGTGCTTTGCCACAAATACAAATACGTTGTTGCTGGAAATAAGCAAAACCAGCCTGAAAAACGTAAAAGAAAAATCTCTCTTTTCCGGTAGTCAATCTTCATTTTTCTTTATTTGTTCCTTTCTTGATTAGTTACCAAACAATGCATTTATATTCATCGATAAAATACGGTCCATAACGACGATCTCTGGTCTGGCGTAGATCTTAGAGCCTGATTCAAACACACATAGTAGTTGTCCCTTATAAGCGGTAATTTGCTCTAAATATGGCGGCATGGTAATTACCAGTTCTGCATTCTTTTCGTCTAAAGCATTTAAAGCTGAAGTTGGAAAAACGTAGAGCTTGGAATCACCACTACCATAAGATTGGCTCAAAAAAATTTTATTTTGGTAAATTGCAATTCCTTGAATTTGCTTATCCATTGAAGTTTCGCCAGTTGGATCGGACCATTGCAGCGTTCCGGTAACAGATTTAACTTCATTATTAGTAATTGAGCCACGATTTTTACCACTACGCGCTATAGTGTAAGCCGCAACTTTTCCTCGACCATACATGTTAAAAAAGCCAACAAACAATTGACCATCATAATATGTAACGGTCGATGCTTTTTCAACTGCAGGAATGGCAATTTGATATTTATACTTAATTGGTATTTGGCTGCCCTCTTTATAGGCCCTTAATTCTGCCATTGAAAATGCTGCTAGCGCTGAAGATTTGCCCATTGAGCCAGTTATCCAGATATTTTTGGCTACTGGATCATAAGCAATCCCACCTAGGTGTGGCCGACCAGGTATTTGAATCGTTTTAAGATATTTGCCTGTCTTCTTATCTAAGACATAAACAACCGAAGCATGCTCATGTTCACCATCATAAGCAGTTAGCAAAATATACTTACCTGCAACCGTAATCCCCTGTGGTGTCATTGCAGTTGCTGTATTGACCTTTTTAGTTTTAAAATCATAACTTTTAGTAGCAACTAATCCCGGCAAAACAAAGTCTTTTCCATCCCACGTCCGCGGTGGTACATAATTGGCAACTTTATTAATAAAAGGATATTTTTCACGCAATGCTTTTTGGTAATTGGCAAAATTATGCCAAGCAGGACTAGTGCTTGTCCCATCCTTAGCAATTTTTTCTTTTGGCCGTTGACGGATCATCTCCTGCTTCTGCCACCATTGGTAACCGAAATAGCCTCCTGCACCAATCCCTGCAAGCAAAAGCAGTACTAGCAGGAAGCGCAAAATTCTTTTACCAATTTTTTTCAAAAAATTACTCCCTTCTGTTTAGGAATTGTCCCTATTATGCAATTCATTATAACGAAAAAACAATTAATTTTTGTTTTTAACTCCTTGCTATAAGCTTTATTTACTAAAAAGATAAATTTTTTTGCAAAAAAGTGCTTTCGTCACACTTTTTTCACAAATTAAGGTTATACTACTAAATGTAGTGAGGAAGAATAATCCTCTACTACAACTCAACTTTTTTGTTTTTCATTCATACTCCTCCAAGTAAATAATGAAAATAAAAAGAATTGACTTACTCCAATTAGTCAATTTCATATCTATCCCTTTCGGCTCACGTGCGTTGCGTGAGCTTTTCTTATGTCTTAATTTCTTCTCAAGTAAATCTTTACCTTTTCATAATAATTTGAACATTTTTACTTCACATTTACCCAGTATTATATAAATCGTAGCAAGGTGGTAGAAACTTGCTACAATACTCCCACTTTTTTATTTCATTCATTCTTACTCCTCCAAAGTAGATGAAACTAATAAGGTCCGCAAAAACTTGCGGGCCTTTTCCTTTTTCAGCACTTTTTTCTGTATAATTAAGGTAGAAATGAGGTGCCGCTATGTTTTCACCATCAATCAAACATTTAATAGAAGAAAAATCTGGTTCATTTTTAATCCCTGCTAGCCGAATTGCCTTTGTCCAAGCAGACAATCCTCTTTATCATGCCTTTTTGATTTTGACTAAGGTTAAATATTCAAAAATTCCAGTTTTAGATAAAGAAAAACGAGTCGTTGGCCTGCTTAGTTTGGCAATGATTACGGACAAGATGCTGACGACTGATGAGATCTCCACTGCCCCTTTAGATAAATTAAAGGTCGAAGATGTAATGCAAACTAAGTTTGATAAAATAAACTTCGTTGAAACCACCCTAGAAACGCAACTGCATCTGTTAATCAATAATGCTTTCTTGCCCGTTGTTGATGATCGCGGCGTGTTTCAGGGACTACTTACTAGACGCGAATGGATTAAGGCATTTAACTATGTAGTTCACACTTATGACAAACACTACGAAACAAAACGAATAAAATAACCTCCAAGCAGCCTTTAAGGCTGCTCTTTTTAACTCCAACATTTATTGAGCAAAAATGTGTCCAGACCAATAAAGAATGTTAGAATTAAGCGGTAGACAGATATGTTTGTATTTTTGGGAGGGCAATTATGAAAAATTTAAAACGTCAATGGAAGTTTATTGTCGTTTTGATTGCTGGTGCAGTTGGATTAATTAGCCAATTTGCATTGCATTCAAAGAGCCTATTCTCAATCGGGAATCTTCAATTTCCAGTTCATGCCATCATTATTGATATCATTGGTATCTTGATGGCAATTTCTTTACTATTGGAAATTTTCCACGATTGGAAGACAGGCCGTTACGGCGTAGACATCCTGGCTGTTATCGCTGTTGTTTCTACCATATTGATTGGTGATGTATGGGCTGAATGGATGATTTTGGTAATGATGACCGGTGGTGAAACGCTGGAAGATTACGCAACTGGTCAAGCCAACAAGGAATTACGTGCCTTGCTTGATAAAACGCCACGTATCGCCAACAAGTTAGTTGACGGGAAGATCACCGAAGTTAAGGTTGATGACCTGCAGGTCGGTGATACTGTTTTGATCAAGCCAGGTCAACAAGTTCCTGTCGATGGTCAAATCGTTAAGGGCACTTCAAGCTTCGACCAATCTTCATTAACTGGTGAATCAGTTCCTGTGACCAAGAACCCTGGCGACGACTTAATGTCCGGTTCAGTGAACGGTGATGTAGCGGTAGAGATGAAGGTAACTAAGGCTGCTAAGGACTCAGAATATCAGTCTATTGTTGCGTTAGTTAAGTCTTCACAAGCTCAACCTGCTAAGTTCGTTAAGATGGCTGACCGTTACGCCATTCCGTTTACCGTTATATCTTTGATTATTGGTGGTGTCGCTTGGGCTGTGTCTGGGGATGCAACTCGCTTTGCGGAAGTTATGGTTGTTGCTTCTCCATGTCCACTGTTGATCGCTGCTCCTGTTGCTTTGGTATCAGGGATGAGTTCAATGTCAGCTCACCATATTATTGTTAAGTCTGGTCCAACCCTAGAGAAGTTGGCTCGCGCTAAGACCTTTGCTTTTGATAAGACTGGTACTTTGACTGAAAACCAATTGATCGTTGACCAAGTCGTTACTGATGACAAATCATTTGATCAAAAAGAATTGCAAAGCTTAGCTGCCAGTGTTGAACAACAGTCAAGTCACGTTATCGCTAGTTCTCTAGTTAAGGCTACTGACAAGGATTTAATTCATCCCGTAACTAACCTTAAGGAAACTACCGCTCAAGGTGTTGAAGGTGATGTTGATGGCAAACACGTTAAAGTTGGTAAGTTATCCTTTGTTGCGCCAGGTCATGAAAAATTAAACGTCACTTCAACTGCTGTTTACGTTTCAGTTGACGGTAAGTTTGCTGGTTACATCACTTTGAAAGATAAGATGCGTCCAGAGAGTCCTAAGACTATTGAACGTCTTCGTCGTCAAGGTGCAGAAGATATCATGATGCTTACCGGTGACCACAAGCAAGTCGCAGAAAAGGTTGCCAAAGAAGCCGGCATTACTGATGTCCGCTCAGAACTTTTGCCATCACAAAAGATTCAAGCTATTAAAGATGTGCCAAAGCACCTACGTCCTGTCGTTATGACTGGTGATGGTGTTAACGATGCACCTAGTCTGACCGCTGCTGATGTTGGTATTGCTATGGGTGCTAAGGGTGCTACTGCTGCCAGTGAAAGTGCCGATGCTGTTATCATGGTTAACGATATTTCTAAAGTTAACGATGCAGTCGCTATTTCTAAACACACAATGAAGGTTGCTAATATCGATGTTTTAACTGCAATTGGTGTCGTTATTATCATTGAATTGATTGCCTTCACTGGTGTTATCCCAGCCTTCTGGGGCGCTATTTTGCAAGAAGTAGTCGACATGATTACGATCAGCTTAGGTTTACTTGCTAAGACTAAGCCAAGTGATAAGCAATTTGGTTTGGAAGAAAAATAGATTAGATGTGAAGAAGCTCCAGAACCGATTTGGTTCTGGAGCCTTTTTTATGCATTACTTGTATTTCAACAAAATCATAGTATAATCATGATCAACAAATGAGATTATGAATAAATAATTATAAATTATATTGGAAGGATGATTTGATGAACAATACGAAAAAATTTATTCGTTCACGGCGAATTTCTAGCATCCTTCCCTGGCTAGGTATTTTAGGTGTATTAATCCTAGTTTTCTCTCTTATCATGCATGGTTTTTTATTATTTTTTACGGAATTAGGATTTATTGCTAATTTTTATTATTTTATCGATGAATATAATTGGGTAGCAGATCGAATCATGTTTGATCGTGAATTACTAATAACCCATGCTCGAGATAAAATGGTCTATCTTGCCATGACTATTTCTACAGTACTTGCATTAATCAATACAGCTATTTTAGCCTATTTGAGACACCAGAGCTTTATCGCTTTTTGCATCGGCATCTGTTTCATTAGTGGTCTTTATTTTGCTAGTCGTCTTGCAGAAAATATCCTAGTTATTCTGCATATTGCATTTAACAATTGGAAAAGATTTTATATTTTAGTAGCTGCTATAACTATCATCTTGACTAGCTTTAGCATTGTGCTGCTCTGTCTAAACCTATTTGCTTACTTCATACTATTTGCACTTATTTGTACTGGCTACGTATTGACTTATCATATTTTAATTGAACTTTACAATCGAACTAAAGGAAATCTTGGTGGACACAAATACTTCATCGATTTACCCGATAAACGTTTTGATTCTAAATTTAAATATTAGATCTATTTGCATCTAAGTTAAAAAACTATTAAGATTAAACTCAACTAAATAATTTTTAGTGGTTGGGTTTTTATCACAATAAAAACTTTCAAGATTCGCTTCTTTGGGTCAGGAAGCACTTGAAAGTTTTTTGTTTTTTTACAGAAGGGGAAAATATGCATTTTTTAGGACAACTTATCTTAATCCTCTTAACTACAGTTTTGCTGGGGCAATTATTCGCCCGCTTCAATATGCCTGCAGTTATTGGACAACTATTATCAGGAATTTTACTGGGACCAGCTATCTTAAATTGGGTTAAGCCAAATGATATCATCAGTCTATTCTCCGAGTTCGGGGTTATTCTGCTGATGTTCTTAGCTGGGCTTGAGAGCGATCTAGATTTATTAAAAAAATACTTCAAGCTAAGCTTTACTGTCGCCACAGTCGGCGTTATCCTACCCGTTGTTTTCATGGGCTTAGCCAGTTACTTCTTTGGCATGCGCCCTCTTGAAGCACTCTTTATCGGGATTGTCTTTGCAGCAACTAGCGTTTCTATCTCCGTTGTGGTGCTGCAAGAAGCACACCAACTGCACACCCGTGCCGGCACAGCCATTTTAGGTGCTGCCGTAGTTGACGATATCTTAGCCGTGGTTGTTCTGAGTCTATTCACTACATTCAGTCATGAAGGTGGCAAGAGCGGCTTAACTAATAACTTTTTGCTTAATATCTTGATTGAAGTAGTTTACTTCGTAGTTGTTTGGCTGATTTTTAAATTTGTTGCGCCATACTTTATGAAAGCTTCTGAAAAAATCGACGTTGACTATTCCGTCGTTATCGGTTCATTGGTTTTAGCCTTAACCATGGCTTGGGCCGCTGATTTTGTTGGTCTTTCAGCTGTTGTTGGTGCATTTTTCGGTGGTTTAGCAATTCGTCAAACACCACAATACAAAGAAGTTCACTCCTCTGTTTCCGCAATCGGCTACTCTGTCTTCATCCCCGTCTTCTTCGCTGATATCGGTCTTTCAATGACTTTTGCCAGCTTTTTCAAGGATATCTGGTTCATTATCGTTATGACCGTTTTAGCTATTTTATCAAAATTCTGGGCCGGAAAATACTCCAGCGAAATCTTTGGCTTCAATAAGAATGAAGGCAATATCGTCGGTGCTGGAATGGTATCACGTGGTGAAGTTGCACTGATTGTAGCGCAAATCGGAATTAACCACCATCTCTTCCCTGAGGATATTTATTCAAGTCTGATCCTAGTAATTATCGTTACAACAGTTATTTCACCATTTATTTTGAATTACTTTATTAAAAAGAGTCAAAATAGTACGGAATTTATGTAGAAAAGGTCTAGCATTCGCTAGATTTTTTAATAGTTTAATTTTACAAGTGGCTTATCATAAACGCAATTGTGTCTACATGGTAAAATCAATAGTGAGAGGTGAGAAATATGTTACAAACTCCAAACAATATTAGAGCTGTTACCGCTCGTGACCTGCGCAATAATTTTAAGAAAATTGCTGATGATATTAATGACTATGATACTACCGTTATAGTAGCTCGTCCCAAAGATAAAAATGTTGTGATTATTTCTCAAAAAGAATATGATTCATGGCAAGAAACTTCATATCTTCTAGGAACTAAAGCTAACCGCGATGCATTAACTGAAGCTAAACAATCATTTGAAAACCAAGATCAACGAAATAAAGTTTTAACCCCAGAAGAATTCGAGGCTTTAACTAAAGATGACGAAGCTTAACGTTAATTTTAACTACAATGCCTGGAATGAATATCTTGAATGGAAAAAAGAGGATAAGAAGACTTCCCAAAAGATTGATAATTTTATTAAAGAATGCCAACGCCATCCTTTTACTGAAAAAGGGAAACCTGAGCCATTAAAAGCGAATTTAAGTGGTGCATGGTCTCGACAAAGTAATCATAAAGATCGCATGGTTTATTCAGTTACCACAACAGAATTACAAATATGGCAGTTAAAATACCATTATTCCAAATGAAAAAGCTCTTTCGAGCTTTTTTGTTTAACCCAATTTTCCTAAATCGATTACTTGGTCATACTTCTGCAACTCATTTGATTCATAGTGGTGAATTACTTCAATAAAGGTAAGGTTTGAGTTTAACAAGTAATTATGAATTTGATCTGATGTCTTCTTATCAAGGGATGCATTAATTTCATCTAGTAGCAAAATCGATCTATCGGCCAAAATTGCCCGTGCTAGTTCTATTCTAGCTAGCTGTCCCCCAGACAATTGATCCGCATTATCACCCAAGGAATAGTCCCAGCCCTTTTCAGCAATAATTTGATCCAAACCTAATTTTTGGCACACCTCGCTCACCTTTTCCCGGGAAATATTTGCACCTAAAGTTAAATTAAACCACAAGGTATCGGCAAAAATTACTGGGGACTGGCTAGCATAAGCGAATAAATCTGTAAACGAGCCTGGCTTTTGCTTTTTGTCGTTAAGCAATATTTCCTTGGCATGACCATGCTTTCCGGTTAATAGGAATTGTAATAACGTTGATTTACCTACACCAGATGGTCCAATAACTGCAACTTTTTGACCTTTTACAACTGCAAAGTTAATTTGATTAGCTAATTCCTTGCCTTTTCTAGTAAGATCCAGATCTTCTATTTGCAAATTTGCAAAATTATAATTGGTCTCTTTCTTTTCAACCTTGCCCTTGGCAATATATTTTTCTGCCTTAGCGACAATTTTCTTAGTTGTTGATAATTTGTTTCGATCTTCTAAAATAGTCAAAATTGGATTAAGAAATGAATTTGACAGTTGAACGATTGCAAATAAGGCACCTAAAGTAGTTTGACCCTTAACCACCATGTAAATTCCCACTAAGAATGGGGTTAAGAACGTAAATAAACTAGCAATCAAGTTAATCCAAGAACTAGTATCTAGATTGAGTAAGTTCATTTTACGCAAAGCATCTTCTAATTGATTGATCAAAACTTGATTTTTCTTAACCGCATTATCGCGCTTGTTGTATAAATTTAATGTTGTGCTACCAGCCAGAAAGTTTTTAATATGACTAACATATTTATCATTAGCAGTTGTCCAATTTTCTGCTGCAGTTTGAATCTTCTTTTGAAATAAATTAGAAACCAGCATCGGCAAACATGAACCGATTAAAAATAATAATGTAACTAACCAATTAACACATAAAGCATACCCTAGCGCAAAGACAATCATATAGGCCTGCATCATTATTTCAATTTCGGCATCAAAACGATTAGTTTCCAGCAGTTTAAAATCTGTAGTTAAAAAGCCTAAGCTAGCAGTATTTTCTTCGCTAGTCTGACCCAGCATCCCCTTTAAAATGCCAGCTCGCAGCGTCGTATTAGTCTCTTGAATAGCACTTGTTTTTAACCTATTGAAAATCAGCGAAGCAATAAAAGTCGCAATAAACGCCCCAATAACAATAACTAGAAATTGTGCTAAATCGCCAAACCTTCTTTGCGTACCAACATTGGTCAATGTCTGTACCATATATGCAAAAATGATTTGTTGTGTACTAGCAATCAAGCCTAAAATAGTTAACATAATGAATTCTGCATGTGAAGAATATTTGTAAATCATTTTTTGTCCTCCTGTATTTTACTTGAGGCTAGTATCGCAGGATAATGACGAAAAATGTTAGAAATTTACAGATCTGCAAATCGAGGTAAAACATTATGTTCAAATATGGTTCAATTTACAAACAATTGCGCAAAGATCAAGAAATCACTCAAGCTGAAGCCTGCAAAGGTATTTGTTCAATCTCCAAGTTATCACGCTGGGAAAACAATCAGGTAGAAGTTGAGTTTAGCACCGCCATTGCATTACTCAGGCGCATCAACATTACGCTTGACGAATTCACGCATTACGCTGCAATGAAAACAGAATTTACATTGCCAGACGACATTATAACGGCCATTAAAGACAATGATACAAAGGTACTCGAAAAATTTGTTCAGGAGCAGCTAAATCATTATCACGCCAACAAAAATATTCTCGAACTCAAAAACATCATTCTTGTCTGCAATCAATTATTTCTCATGACTGGTAAAAACTATCTAACACCTGCAGACATTAATCGAATCGGTTCATACCTGCTTCACAACACCGTTTGGTCTAAATACAATATCTTGCTTTTTGCTAACTCACCGTTTTTGCTAAATTCTAAAATCGGTTATCAAATTGCTCTGCGAATTATTCACAACTTTCATCCTACAGAAAGTTTAAACGAAAACACCACCATTTTCATAGGTGGTTTATCTGATACAGTTATTGCCTTAGTTTTCAAAAAGAAGCTAGATTACGCTCAAAAAATTCTTAATGAATTAAAAAAGATAGAACTTCCCTTCTATCTCATGTTCTTTAGTTTAACATTGACCCTTTTACAAAAAATTATCGACTACTGCCACACTCTCAACGCACAGCCTGTATTGGCAATGATTGATACCATAGTTCAGCTGAATTGCATGGAAGTTGCTCAAAAATGGCTTGAGATTTTTAAAGACGTACAACAAATCTGGCCAGAAAAAGAAAATTAAAAACCGTAAAAGTAATTTACTTTCACGGCTTTTGACATGATATTCATTATGCAAGCTTACAGATTTTTAGGTTTTAATTAATCCTTAACAACGTCTTTGGTGTTCAACCATTGACTCTTGTTGATCTTAACGATCTTCTTGCCAGCAGCTTTCTTAACTTCCTTAGCGGTGTAAGTTGAACCCATTGAAACCTTTTGGCTAGTCTTGTGACCTTGTGCGTCCAAAACATTAACTTTTTGGTTCTTAGTGTCCTTTACAGTAACAAAGATCTTGTCACCCTTTTTAATTGCAGGATCAGTTGGCATAGTTTCGGCAACACCTAACTTTGGAGCAGTAAAACTAGCTGCTTGACTAACTGAAGCACCAACACCCATTAAACTCATTGAAGCAACTGCGACTGAAACAACTTTAACTAAATTCTTTGAAACTAACATAATGAATACCTCTAATTTCTATATCACTTAACTTGTTGGAACTTTTTGTTCCCTCATTCCTTACATCTTTATTGTATAACATATGTTATTAATTGCAAGGGTTTATCGAAAGTTTTTTAAAAATAATTCAGTCGTCTCAAAGTGTTGCTATAATAACGATTATGAGGATCTTTTGTCCAAAAGCATTAAAAAAGTGTCTGAGAAGCCGCTCTTTTCCAAACACTTGTTTCAAGCAGCTGCTACTTCGTTTGAATTTTGAGTCACTTTTCTAGTTTTTAAACTGACAAAAATCGCTACAATTAGTGTTATTACCTGGATTACTAATAATGTAACCAAAGCAACAGTAACATTGAATGAACCAGAAATTGTGGTTAATACTGTTGTCATAATTGGAGCAACAGCCATTAAGATTGTATTTAATAAGCCAACAGTTGAAGCCAAGATTTTATGATCAACTGATGTTACTAGCCATTGCTCCATTTTAATTGAAGCAACTCCTGCAATAGCTGCCAAGAAAAACATTGTTATCATAATTACGTAAGTATTTCCTAGGAAAATGCTTGTTGTAGTAACAATACTTAAACTGGCAGAAATAATTACTAAACTAAAAACTGTTAATTTTTTGAATAATTGTGGTCCAAACATTGAACCCAATGCAAAGCCTGCGCCAGTAACCACACCAAACAAAGCAATAGTAAAGCTATAAGTGCCGATTAGCATAGTTGAACGATGAGCTGCAAGTACAATTGTTGTCAATGGAGTAATTGTATCTAAAGCTCCATTTAATAATGCGATTACTAATACCACAGTCAATAATCCTGATTGTTTCTTCACTTGGGTCAATGAAGTTTTCATTGTTTGGAAAAAGTTTTGATCATTAACTTCCTTTTTTTCAAGTGGCTTCTGATCCTTCTGATGTTTTAAGCCAACACTGGCAAATAACAAACCTGCTAACAAGAAAGTACCTGCATTAACAAAGGCTAAAGTTGAGTATGACATTACTAGCAAAAGTGCTGAACCAATGAATTGAGCACCCATACTAATAATTTGATTTACGCCGCCATTAAAGCCTACTGCATTCCCGTATTCTTTTTTACCAACAATATCAACAATTAATGGTGCAACCAAGCCACCTGAATATGAACCAATAGTATCTGATAAGAAATTCACAACAACGATGATTAAAACCAAATTCCACTGTGACATTTTAGTGATAAACAATAATCCTACTAAACCATATAAGATAAATCGGACAAATGCTGCTAAAAAGATATTGCGAAACTTTTTCTTAGTCTTATCAGCAAGGTAACCACCAAAGATCTCGAATAATTTTGGAACTGATTCAGAAATTGCAATTAATGAAAGTGCTAATGAGTAGTTTTGTAATTTGCTAGCATAAGTCATGAAAGCCAAGTAGAAAAGAATATCGCCTGCGCCTGAAAGAAAACTAGCTACTGAAAATCTTCTAAAGTCTGCGTTTTTAAGAAATACGTTCATAAATCTTACCCCTTTTTCTTTGTTTCGTTTGTTGTTGAAATTATAATAAAGTGAAAAAGAAATTAATTTTAAAAATGGCGTATTCGACATTCGGAGGATAAACCTATGACAATTGGTGAATTACTCAAAGAAAAAAGACTAGCAGAAAACAAAACTCAAAAAGCATGGGTTGGTCATATTATCAGTACTTCTTATTATGCTAAAGTTGAAAAGAATATTCATAGAATTACAGCAGAGGATTTATTAGCCATTCTTAAACATAATGATCTTTCAATTACTGACTTTTTCGAAGAATTAGCAGACAAAAAGGATGAACTAAAAGCACAAGTAAACTCGCTAAATAAAACAGTAATTGATGCTGTTTATCATTCTGATGTTTCCAAAGTTAATGAAGTCATTCAAATTATTAAAAAAATGGATCTACCGACTAAGCAAAAACAAGAACTTATCTTAATCAATAAGGGGTTTATCGAAACTATCAAAAATGATCTAAGTGACAATTATCAGCCAGATAAAAACATCGTTCAACAACTAAAAGACAAAATTTTTAGTATTCCTAATTTTAATAGATTCAAACTTGAACTCTATACTAATTTCATGCAATTTTATGATTATACAACTAATATTATGATCACCAAACAAGTGATCCATAAAATAGATCAGTTTAAAAGCGATAAAGAGTTATTAGCAATCGCTGGTATTCTATTCAATCTCCTTTCACAATTAGTCGAAGAACATCATTATCAAGAAACTGCACCATTTATAGCAGCTAGTGAGCATTTACCCTTTTTACCAGACTTATACTTTCCTCAAACCGGAATCTCATTGCTAAAATACCTTATTAGTTATCATTTTAATAAAAAACCAGCAGACTTAGCTAAAGCTGAGATGATTGCACAAACTTATCAAATTACTGGTCTAGAAGACTTTGGTAAAGGTGCACAAGAAATTATTAATGAAGTTAAAGAGGACTAGCTTTAAGCTAATCCTCTTGTTTCAATCTCTAAATAAAACCTAACGCGTTATAGCACATGTGCACCAAAATTGAATAGCGCAAATCCTTGGTTGACATATAGACCCAAGCTAAAACCATGCCTAAGACCCAATATACTAAGATATACTTACTTAATGCCGGATCATGCATATAGCCAAATAAAAATCCGCTTGCAACAATACCTAGCCACTTATTTCTAGTATTTTTCTTAGTGAAAAAGATATTGAAAAACATCCCTCTAAAGATATGTTCCTCACAAAATGGCGCGATGAAAACTACTAGGATCCTAAATAAACCTGCATTGTATTCCGCTATTTTATTCAAGCTTTCCTGGTTCTTTGAAACGCCGCCACCAACTAGATTAAGCATCACAATCGAACCTACTACAATCAGTACAAAACCGATCATCGCTATTCCGATTCTGCGCCAGTCCCAGTGTGGTGTTTCATCAAAGCCCCAATCATTTTCTTCTTTTAATTGCCTGCGATAAATATAGGAAATTGCAAACAAAACTATTACCGTAGCAAGCGCCGTAACGAAGACGCGATATTGCCCCAAATCAAATCGCTGAGGTCTAAAGTAAAGTACTTCTAATTCAGAATACATTACCAAAGCCAACACAGCCCCTGCAATATTTCCCAGGTAATGTCCAAATCTCTTCATTTTTCATTCACACCTTGATTCTTTCAACTAGTAATCATTGTTTCTATTATAATGTAAATAAGAAAAAATACCTAAGGAGGAGTATCTATCTATGCTTAATCAGATCATCGCTTTTTTGGGGAGACGCGGTGAGTTCTTCTACATTTCAGTCTTTATGTTACTGATATTTTTTGCCTTTTTAATCTCTTGGCTTATCGAACCAAGACGTTTGATTAATGGCGTTTTGTTTACTATCTTTATAGTCTCAATGCTCTCTTGGATCACCGTTATGGTGCACAAAAGTACGAGTCACGGCTTGCAACGTGCCTATGACCTACTAGTTCTAGCTGCATTATTTGGCATTGTCTTATTATTAATTTTCGCCTGGATTTTTCTATTCTGGAATGCCTATTTCGTTTGGAAATATGAAAGCCATACTTTGCCTAACTTGCTTACTTTAATTACCGGATTTTTAGCATTAATTATTAGTATTATCGTGCTCTTAGGACCAGGTAAGTACTTGCCACGTTGGCTTAGTCTCGCATTAGCTTCAATTCCCGCGATTGCAATTTATTTGGGATTGGTGCTTTACAACTTTTTGGTAAACTTACTTCTATATCAAATTTATCCTCGTACCTACCACCAAGACTATTTAATCGTTCTAGGGGCTGGGCTAATCAATGGCGACCAAGTATCAAAACTGCTTGCGGCTAGAATTAATCGAGCAATTCAATACTCTAACCGCCAGTATCAAAAGGGCCGCAAGCGCCCTATCCTGATCATGTCAGGTGGTCAAGGCGCTGACGAAAAAATCTCTGAAGCACTCGCTATGTCTCATTTTGCACAACGGCGTGGCGTTAGTGTTGACCGTATCTTATTAGAAGATCAATCGAAAAACACATACGAAAACATGCTCTTTTCTAAGCGTATTGCCACAAAAGATTTTGGTAATTCCCACTTCAAGGCACGCTTCTTTAGCAATAATTACCATATTTTTAGAGCTGCTCTCTTGGCTAAGGAAGTTGGTTTAAAAGCCAATGGTGTCGGTGCTTACACCAGATTCTACTACTTGCCTAACGCAATTATCCGCGAATTTGCCGGTGTGTTTGTCATGCATAAACGCCGTCATTTCGTTATCATGGGATTAATCGTTTTATTCTTTATCCTGCAAGCTATCTTAGTCATGACAGGATTAGAAAGATTTACTGTAATTTAGAAAAGAGGGATGCAATGCTTCAACTAAAGCATATTTTTAAGTCATATAAGGTGGGGGATAACATCACCCACGCTTTAGACGACGTTACAATCTCGTTCCGTGACCAGGAATTCGTCGCTATCTTAGGTCCTAGTGGTTCTGGAAAAACTACCATGTTAAACGTAATTGGCGGACTTGACCGTTACGACCAAGGTGACTTGATCATCAACGGCAAATCTACCAAGAATTTTAAAGAGACCGACTGGGATGCTTACCGCAACAATACCGTTGGTTTTGTTTTTCAAAATTATAATCTAATCCCCCACTTGTCGATCATCGCCAATGTGGAACTAGGGATGAATTTGTCTGGTGTACCTAAAAAACAGCGCCATGAAAAAGCAATTGCGGCGTTAACAGAAGTGGGATTAAAAGACCATCTAAATAAACGTCCTAACCAGTTGTCTGGCGGTCAGATGCAACGAGTAGCGATTGCTCGAGCAATTGCCAACGACCCTGATATTCTACTTTGTGATGAACCAACTGGTGCACTTGATACTGAGACTTCTGTCCAAATTATGAAGTTGATCAAAAAACTATCTAAAGATCGACTCGTTATTATGGTGACCCACAATCCTGAATTAGCTAAAGAATACGCCACAAGAATCGTTAATTTCCAAGACGGTAAGATTCGTCATGATTCTGATCCTTTTAGCCCTAATAAGGAAGAAGACAAATTTAACCTCAAGCGTACCAAGATGTCTTACTGGAACGCCATCAAGTTGAGTTTCACCAATATTATGACAAAAAAAGGTCGAACTCTGCTAACTGCTTTTGCTTCAAGCATCGGGATTATCTCAATTGCCGTAGTTTTAGCTATCTCTAATGGTTTTCAAAAGCAAATCAATACCACAATGAGCAAAGCTTTAGCAAAATATCCGATTTCTATTTCACAGACCGCAACTGACATTACTTCAGCTAATGCACGTAAAGAATCGGATAAAAATGTCAAAAACCGCGGCTATGTAACGGCAGAACAAGACCAAAGCGAACAGGCCCAACACGTTAATAAAATTAGCACAAAGTATGTTAACTACATCAAGAAGATCAATCCTAATTATGCCAATAACGTGTCTTACCAACGCGGCGTAAGCTTGAATTTATTAGCTAAAAACAAGGGAAAAATTGAACGCGTGCAATTTTCAAATACGGATCCTGATCAGACTAATTCTGTTCTAGCTGCTAGATCCCAAGCGATGAGTTCAATGGGACTGGGTTCAAGTGTCTTTCCCACTACTTTAAATAAAGAGAAAGACTCATTTTTGAAGCAAAACTATCAATTGCTCTCAGGCACTTGGCCTACTAAGGCAACCGACTTGGTTTTAGTTACTGACAATAAAAATACTGTTAACATCAATGCCTTAAAAAATCTTGGTTTCGATTTAAAGAATAAGGAACACGTCAAATTCGGCCAATTAGTAAATAAGCAATTTCGTGTAGTTGCTAACAATGATTACTATCAGCAATTGCCAACTGGCATGTTTATTCCTAAAAAGGTAAATAACGCCATGTATAACGGTGCTCAAACCAAGCTAAAGATTGCTGGTGTCATTCGTCCTAAAAACGAAGATTCAATGGCCTTGTTATCAACTGGAATTGCTTATAGCGATCAACTTTCACAACGCGTGATTAATGAAAATAAAAACTCTGCAATTGTAAAGGCACAAAAGAAGAGTAACCATAGCGTATTAACTAACCAAAAACTAAATGCCAATGAAAAGAAAGCTACAATGCAGACTCTTGGCGGTACCAGCATCCCTACTGGCATCATGATTTATCCCAACAATTTTGATGATAAAGATAAAGTACTTGATTATCTTGACAAATGGAACAAGGGGAAGAAAAAATCAGACAAGATTCTCTATACTGACATGTCAAACGCTGTTACCACAATGACTGGCGGCCTCTTAAGCGGGATAACGACCATCCTTGTCGCATTTGCTGGTATTTCATTAATCACATCTATGATTATGATTGGTATTTTAACTTATACCTCAGTACTTGAGCGAACTAAGGAAATCGGGGTACTCAAGGCATTAGGTGCCCGTAAAAAAGACATTACTCGTGTCTTTGATGCCGAAACCTTCATCCTAGGTGTTTTCTCTGGTGTATTAGGCATTCTGATTGCTTACCTACTAACATTCCCAATTAACAGTATCATTTACAAGATTACTGATCTGGCAAATGTAGCCCAACTAGATCCTACTGCTGCTATTGTTTTGATCATTATTTCAACTATCCTCACCCTCTTAGGTGGTCATATTCCAGCACGAATGGCTGCAAAGAAAGATGCTGCAATTGCATTGCGGAGTGAATGAATTTAATAAAGAATTTGTTACGTTGTTCACAATAATCTAAATTTTTAGCAAAATATGTGGTATCTTAGCTTTAGCAAAAACAAGTAAGAAAGGAACTTTTTTCACCATGACTGTTAAAAAATTAGAAAATAACAGCGATGTTAATGTAGTGGCAGAAGAAAGCAAAGTTTTAACTGATTTATTGAATGAATCAACTAAGCAAGTAATCGGTCAAGCAGCTTTCGATAAGATCCAAAACTTAATTAAAATCTCTGCCGCCAAAGATTATCAAGAACTTGAAAAGCAAATTGCTAGTCTTAACAATCGTGAAATGATTGTTGTTGCACGTTATTTTGCTACTCTCCCACTCTTGATCAACATTTCAGAGGATGTAGAACTAGCAAGTAAAGTTAATGTGCTTAACAATACTCATCAAGATTATCTAGGTAAATTGAGTGACACAATTGACATTGTAGCCCAAAAGAAAAATGCCGAAGAAATCCTTGAACATGTAAATGTAGTACCCGTTTTAACTGCCCATCCTACTCAGGTACAAAGAAAAACCATTTTGGAATTAACCGATCAAATTCATCAACTTTTGCGCAATTATCGTGATGTGAAGAATGGCACAATTGATCGCGATGAATGGACTGAACAAATGCGGGCTTGCATTGAAATTTTGATGCAAACTGACATTATTCGTGGTCACAAATTAAAGGTAGCTAATGAAATTACCAATGTTTTGGCTTACTACCCTAAGGCTTTAATCCCTGCAATCACCAAATTTACTAGTCGTTACAAGGAATTAGCTAAGAAACACGGGCTAAACGCTAGTCATGCTACGCCAATTACCATGGGAATGTGGATCGGCGGCGACCGTGACGGTAACCCTTATGTAACGGCTGATACGCTAGAACTAAGCGCTACTTTGCAAAGCCAAGTAATCTTTGAATATTACATTAAGCAAATCAATAAGCTTTATAGAGCCATTTCCATGTCTACTTCTTATATGGAGCCATCTGACGATGTAATGCACCTATCTGAGCTTTCTAATGATGATTCACCATTCAGAACTAACGAGCCATATAGACGGGCATTCTACTATATTCAAAGCCGTTTAGTGCACACTGAACAAAAATTACTGAATATTACTAACAAGAACACTTTCTTAAAGAAACGTGACCTCCAAAATCTTGATAAAATCCCTTGTTATCAAAATGCTCAAGAATTTAAAGCCGACTTAGAAATCATCAAAAATTCACTTGAAGAAGACCATGATCACGCCGTAGTAGACAGCTACTTTACTCAAATTCTTGAGGCTATCAACATCTTCGGCTTCCATCTAGCTACAATTGATATGCGTCAAGATTCTAGCATTAACGAGGCCTGTGTCGCTGAGCTACTTAAGAGTGCTGGAATTTGTGACAATTATAGCGATTTAAGCGAAGACAAAAAGATCAAGCTTTTACTCAACGAATTGAACAATGATCCACGTAACTTACACGCCAATAACAAACCCAAGTCTGAGTTACTACAAAAAGAATTAAAGATCTACAAGACTGCTCGTCAATTGAAAGACCGTTTGGGTGAAGACGTCATCAAGCAACATATTATTTCTCACACTGAGAGTGTTTCAGACATGCTAGAACAAGCAATCATGTTAAAGGAATACGATTTACTTGATAATCAAAAAGCCCGAATTCAAGTGGTACCACTATTTGAAACGGTTGAAGACTTGAATAATGCCCGGGAAATAATTAAGGAATTCTTAAGCTTTGATATCGTCAAGAAGTGGCTTGTTTCTCAAAATAATTATCAAGAAGTTATGTTAGGCTACTCAGATTCCAATAAGGACGGTGGCTACTTAGCTTCATGCTGGAACCTTTATAAAGCTCAAAAGGATCTAACTAAGATCGGTGAAGAAATGGGTATCAAGATTACCTTTATGCATGGCCGTGGCGGTACCGTTGGTCGTGGTGGTGGTCCATCATACGAAGCAATTACAGCACAGCCATTCAAGTCAATTAACGATCGGATGCGGATGACTGAGCAAGGTGAAATTATCCAAAACAAGTATGGTAATAAAGACACCGCCTACTACAACCTAGAAATGTTAGCTTCAGCAACAATCGATCGAATGGCTTCTAAGCAAATTGTTAGCGAAGATCATGTCGCAGATTTCCGTTCTTCAATGGATCAAATCGTAGCTAAAAGCAACGAAGTTTACCGGAAACTAGTATTTGAGAATCCTAACTTCCTTAAGTACTTCTTCCAAGCAACTCCAATCAAAGAAATCTCTGGTCTTAACGTAGGTTCACGTCCAGCTTCAAGAAAGAAACTCACTGACTTTTCTGGCTTAAGAGCCATCCCTTGGGTTTTCTCTTGGTCACAAAGCCGTGTAATGTTCCCTGGTTGGTATGGCGTAGGTTCTGGTTTCAAGTCATTTATCGATGCTGATCCAGCCAACTTGAAGGAATTACAAAATATGTACCAAGGTTGGCCATTCTTCCACTCCCTGCTTTCCAATGTTGATATGGTTTTATCTAAATCAAATATGAGAATTGCCAAGCAGTATGCGGATCTTTGCGAAGATGAACAAGTTAAATCAGTCTTTGATATCATCAATCAAGAATGGGAACTAACTAAGAAAGTCATCCTACAAATTGAAGGTCATGATGAATTAATCGAAGATGCACCTACTCTTAAGAAGAGTCTGGAATACAGAATGCCTTACTTCAACATTTTGAACTACATCCAATTAGAAATGATCAAGCGTGATCGTGAAGATGAGATTCAAGGTGTTTACCAAAGTATTATTCCAATTACTATCAACGGTGTGGCTTCCGATTTACGTAATTCAGGATAAAAAAAACATAAAATTCAGCTAAAAAAGGCTCCTCATTACCTGTTTTATCAAGCATTTGAGGAGCTTTTTTTTAATTTATTAAACTTTTTAGTTACGCCTTTTTCATAACTAAGTTAAGTGGCGTTACAATTACTGGAACGACAATGGCTGTAAAAATTGCTTCTACTAAACCGTTCATGCCCAGTGCCATAATTAAAATTAAAATCAATGGCGTACCTGAACTATAATTTCCTAGGTAATGAGTTAAGCTTGCTGGATCATGCATGAAGAAAATACTCGTCAGCAAAATAACCATCACGGTATTAGTTAACGAAGTGACTGCTCCACTTATGATATAACCCAATTTCGCATATTTAGTCTTACTCATACCCTTCGCAATAATTCCCGGGAAATAGCCAGCCAAAATACTTGGTACCAATGAAATTACCGGATTTTGGAACAACATTAAGCTGACCATATCGCCAGGTTGAGTATATGCAACAATCAATCTGGTAATACCCCAGAATAAGCCAAAGCCTAGACCCGCCTTTGGTCCCATTAACGTGCCATAGACGGCAATTGTCATTGGAATAGTAGTTACAGCTGGCAAAGCCGGGATAATTCTTATATAGCCAACATTTGGCACAAAAGTCTGTACAATCAATAAAGCAGCAAAGACAGCAGTAATTGCTAATCTTTTAGTTTCTTCTCTTCTCATATATTTCTCCAACTTAATTCTTTAGACTCAATTAAACCATAATTAAGATTTTTTCTCAGCAAAAAAGTTTATTATACAATATCTAGGTATATTTTATCTAATATGACAAGATATTGTATTTTTTATTATTTTTTTACTTAATTATGCATTATCCTTACTCTCTCTAATGCATAATCGTGTTCTATACCAATTAAGAATCCCTTTATATCAATACTTTATGTTGTATGTCAATTTTGACATAGCCACTAAATATTGTTAATCTCGTTTTGTGTTAAAAATCATTTGATGGAGAGAGGATCAATTTTATGAATAAAAAAGTCAAAAAATTACTATCTATTGGTGTGCTTGCATTGAGTTTAGGTGCAATTTTAACCGCCTGCTCTGGTAAAAAACAGGGTGCAAGCAATAATAAATCAAGCGATGCCAAGCACTCTATTGCATTAATTACTGACGGTAATGGTGTAAATGATAACTCTTTTAACCAATCTGCTTGGGAAGGATTTCAAAGTTATGGCAAAGAGCACAACTTGAGCCGCGGTCGAAACGGTTATCAATATTTTCAATCAAGTAGTGCTGCTGATTTCACTCCTAATTTTGATCAGGCAGCTAAAGCTGGTTATCAAACCATCTTTGGCGTTGGTTACAGTTTAAAAGATGCCGTAGCTTCTGCCGCCAAACGCTATCCTAAAAAGAATTTTGCCATTATTGACGATGTAATCAAGGGACAAAAGAATGTTGTCTCAGCTAATTTCAAGAGCGAACAAGCTTCCTACTTGGCTGGTGTCGTAGCTGCTAAAGAGACCAAAACCAACACGGTTGGCTTCATCGGCGGTGCTCATGGCGATATTGTCGACCTTTTTGATGCCGGATTTACTCAAGGTGTTAAAGATCAAGCCAAAAAAATGCACAAAAAAGTTACTATCTTAAACCAATATATTGGCAACTTTACTAGTTCAGACAAGGCCAAATCAATTGCTCAATCAATGTACACCAAAAAAGCCGACATCATCTTCCATGCTGCTGGTGGTGCTGGTGATGGTCTTTTCCAAGAAGCTAAAGCCATTAATCAAACTAGACCAGCTAAAGATAAAGTGTGGGTAATCGGAGTTGATGTCGATCAATCTCATCTCGGTAACTACACTGCTAAAGGTGGACAAAAATCTAATTTTGTTTTGACATCAGTAATAACTGGAGTAAATGTTGCTGTTAAAGATATCGCCAATAGAGCTTATAATAATAAATTCCCTGGTGGTAAAAATTTAGTTTATGGGCTTAAAAACAATGGTGTTTCTATTGAACGAGGACAGATTTCAGCTTCAACTTGGAAAGATGCCCAAATTGCTAGAGCTAATATCCTAAAAGGCAAAATTAAGGTTGCCATTCATCCTAACAATAAATAAAAGCATACTAGTATAGTTTGCTTTTTATAATTACAATCAATTATTTTTTGCCTGATCAATATTTTTGTTGACAAAATACGTATTAATTAATAAACTTATTTATAAATTGTTCGGTATTAATATTGTGGAGGACAGAAATAATGAACGTAAAGTTCAAGAAAATTTTATCATTTGGTGTCGTTTTAGCATCAGTTGGCTTGATTCTAACTGCTTGTTCGGGTAAAAAGTCTGGTCAATCAGCCAACAAAGATACTAAACATGGCATTGCCCTAATCACAGATGAAAATGGTGTTGATGATCATTCATTTAACCAAGCTGCATGGTCAGGATTTAAAGCATATGGCAAGGAACATGGTTTAAAACAAGGAAAAGGTGGTTATCAATACTTCCAGTCTAGCAGTGCCGCAGACTTCACTCCTAACTTTGATCAAGCCGCTACAGCCGGCTACCAAACCATTTTCGGTGTTGGCTATCAATTAGCCGACGCAGTCAAGCAAGCAGCCAAGAAGAATCCTAAAAAGAATTTCGTTATCATTGATAGCGTTGACTCTGGGATTAAGAACGTCGCTTCTGCAACCTTTGAAAGCAATCAAGCTTCTTATCTTGGCGGATTGGCCGCAGCTTACACCACTAAAACCAACAAAGTAGGTTTCATTGGCGGTGCTAAGTCATCTATTATTGATTTATTCGAAGCCGGTTTTAAGCAAGGTGTTGCTGACGGTGCTAAAGCTCTTCACAAGAAGATTTCAGTTCAAACCCAATACATCGGTAACTTCACTTCAACCGATAAGGCTAAATCAATCGCTCAATCAATGTATGCTAACCGCGCTGATATTATTTACCAAGCAGCCGGTAACGCAGGTAACGGTGTTTTCCAAGAAGGAAAAGATTACAACCAAGCCCGTCCAGCAGCTAAAAAGGTTTGGGTAATCGGAGTTGACGTTGACCAATCTAACCTAGGTAACTACAAGTCAAAAGATGGTAAGAAAGAGAACTTCACTTTAACTTCCGTCTTAAAGGGCTTAGATGTTGCTACTAAGTCAATTGCTAATGATGCTTACAATGGTAAATTCCCTGGTGGTAAGCACTTAGTTTACAGCTTAAAGGGTAATGGGGTTTCAATCACCAAAGGTAATTTAAACGCTAAAACTTGGGCAGCAGTACAAAAGGCTCGTCAACAAATTATTGATGGCAAGATCAAGGTTGCTACTGCTCCAACTAAGTAATTCAGCTGCTTAGTATTTTGAGAACTCTTCGTTTTTTAGCGAAGAGTTTTTCTATAGTTAATTAAGGAAGTATTTATTTACATGAAAGAACAGAGAAATAAAGTAATCGAGATGCGTCATATTGTCAAAGATTTCGATGGTTTCAAGGCAAATGACGATATTAACCTTACGCTCTATCAAGGTGAAATTTTGGCTTTGCTTGGTGAAAATGGCGCGGGTAAATCTACCTTAATGAGAATTTTATCCGGCTTGCTTGAACCAACAAGCGGTGAAATTCTGGTTAATAATCAAAAAGTAAATATTAAAGATCCAACCGTCGCTAAAAAGTTAGGCATTGGGATGGTACACCAGCACTTCATGCTTATGGACTCATTTACCGTTTTAGAAAATATTATTCTAGGACATGAATCAACTAAAGGACCAGTTATCGATCTGAAAAAGGCAAGAAAACAGGTCCTAGCTCTTGCACAAAAATATGGCTTTGCTATTAATCCAGATGCCAAAATCTCTAGCATTACTGTCGCCCAACAGCAAAGAGTTGAAATTCTAAAGGTACTTTATCGTGGTGCAGATATTTTAATTTTTGATGAACCAACTGCTGTTTTAACCCCACAAGAAATTTCTGAATTTATTAAAGTACTCAAAAATTTAGCTAAAGAAGGCAAATCAATCATTTTGATCACTCATAAATTAGAAGAAATCAAGGCTGTTGCAGATCGAGTTACAGTTATCAGACGTGGTCACGATGTTGGTACTTTTGCTGTTGATCAAGTTAGTGATGAACGATTAGCCGAATTAATGGTGGGGCGGCATGTCAACATGAAACTAACCAAACCAGCACCTAACTTGGGCAAGCAAATTCTAGCAATCAAAAACTTACAGGTAAAAGGAAATCACGGTGCCTTAAGCGTTAAAGACCTTTCCCTTTCAATTCGTGGAGGCGAAATTTTAGGACTAGCCGGAATTGACGGCAATGGACAAGATGAATTAGTTGAAGCAATTACTGGTTTACGCCATGTTAAGTCAGGGCAAATTTTAATTAATGGTCAAAATTTAACCAACCAAAAAGTTCGCAAAATCACCGAAGCTGGCGTAGCGCATATTCCTGCAGACCGGCAAAAATATGGCTTAATTCTTCACATGTCATTAGCTGATAACTTAGCGCTGCAAACTTACTACCAACGTCCCTTCTCTAATCATGGCATCATTAATCATCAAGCAATTTTGAAGCATGCCGTAGATTTAATTAAAAAATTCGATATTCGAACTACTAGCCCTGCATTGCCAGCTAGCGACTTATCGGGAGGCAACCAGCAAAAAGCAATTATCGCTAGAGAATTAAATAGAAGCAGCGATCTAATCATTGCATTCCAGCCCACTCGCGGTTTAGATGTTGGTGCAATTGAGTATATTCATAAGCAGCTTTTAGCTCAAAGAGCAGCAGGAAAAGCTATCCTATTAATTTCATATGAACTTGATGAAATTATGCAATTATCTGACCGGATTGCTGTTTTGCATGATGGTCAAATTTCAGGCGAAGTATTACCTGAAAAAACTACAGATCAAGAACTAGGTCTTTTAATGACCGGTGTTAAGAAAGAAGATGCAACAATTGATTAAAGTTACACCTAAAGTCAAAAATATTCTAGTACCAGTTATCTCAGTAATTGCTGGTTTTATAGTTGGTGCAATTATCATGCTGATTTGGAGTTATAATCCTTTTCAAGCATACAGCTCCATGTTCTCTAGCGCACTGGGCAATATGAATGGTATTGGTGAAACTATTCGTGAAGCTACGCCATTAATTTTTATTGCTATCGGTTTTGCAATTGCCTCAAAAGCTGGCTTTTTTAACATCGGTTTGCCAGGTCAAGCACAAGCTGGTTGGTTGACTTCTATTTGGATTGTATTGGCCAATCCTCAATTGCCTAAGCCAGTATTATTGCCTTTAGCTATTATTGCAGGCGCTATAGCTGGTGCTATTGTGGCAGGAATTGCTGGCTATTTAAGAGCTCAATTTGGAACTAATGAAGTAATTACTACTATCATGCTTAACTATATTGTGCTCTATACTTGTCAATATTTAATGCAACAAGTAATGTCCTCAAAATTAAGAATTGATACCGATACTACCAAAACAATTCCAGCCAATGGCAGCTTAAAGCTTAACTGGTTAACTAGCATGTTTGGTGATTCGCGAATCAATGCTGGTATTTTCTTAGCAATAATTGGACTTATTTTTTATTGGTATTTAATGAAAAAAACTACCGTTGGTTTTGAAATCAAGGCAGTTGGACTCAATCCTTTTGCTAGTCGCTATGCCGGGATGTCTTCTAAAAAGAATATTATTATTTCAATGTTACTTTCAGGTGCATTTTCTGGCTTAGGCGGTGTAGTACAAGGACTTGGTACCTACCAAAACTACTTCACTCAAACAACTAGTTTGGATATTGGCTGGGACGGGCTTTCAGTTGCCTTACTTGGTGGTGGAACTGCAATTGGTATTTTATTAGCTTCACTTCTTTTCTCAATTTTAAAAATTGGTGGTTTGGGCATGCAAACTATTGCCGGTATTCCTTATGAAATCGTATCTATCGTAATTGCTGCCATCATTTTCTTCATCGCTATCAATTATGTCATTGGTTTGCTTTTTAAAACTAAGAAGAACCGCAGTGATTACTACATTCCAACCAGAAAAGAAAAAGAACCCAACAATGGTGTTGATGGTCCAGGTAGAAAAGTAATCGAAGGAGAAAAATAATGAATTTCGTTACAATGATGGCGTTAATTGTTTCATCCACTTTAGTTTATTCTGCGCCTCTAATCCTAGCTTCTCTTGGTGGTGTTTACAGTGAAAACTCTGGGATTGTTAATATTGGCCTGGAGGGTATCATGACCATGGGAGCCTTTGCGGCGATTGTCTTCAACCTAACTTTCGCTTCAACTTTTGGTGCAGCTACTCCTTGGCTTGGCACTCTAGTCGGCGGAATTGTTGGTTTGATTTTTTCATTGCTTCACGCTGTTGCCACAATCAATTTTCACGCTGATCATGTCATTTCCGGAACAGTGCTGAACATCATGGCACCACCTTTGGGTGTTTTCTTGATCAAGGCAATTTATGATAAAGGCCAAACTGAAAATATCACCGCTAACTTTGGCTACTTCAGCTTTCCTGGTTTAAGCAGCATTCCCATCGTTGGGCCAATCTTCTTCAAAAACACCTCTGCCCCTGCTTGGATTGCCATTATTCTTGCTATTTTGATGTGGTGGATTTTATATAAGACTCGCTTTGGCCTACGCTTACGTTCATGTGGTGAAAATCCTCAAGCAGCTGACACAATGGGAATCAATGTCTATGGCATGCGTTATGCAGGTGTATTAATTTCCGGCTTTATGGCAGGTCTTGGCGGTGCCGTCTTTGCTCAAGCAATATCTGGTAACTTCTCTGTTTCTACTATCGTTGGACAAGGATTCATGGCTTTAGCTGCCGTTATATTTGGTAAATGGAATCCAATCGGTGCAATGCTCTCATCCCTTTTCTTTGGTTTTGCTCAAAGCTTAAGTATTATTGGACATCAACTGCCAGGAATCGATCAAATTCCATCCGTTTACATGCAGATTGCACCTTACGTTATTACAATCATCGTTTTGGTCCTCTTCCTCGGCAAGTCAGTTGCACCTGCCGCAGATGGGGTTAACTACATCAAATCGAAATAAGAAAAAAAAGGTTGTTTCACATGAAACAGCCTTTTATTTTACACATGTCCACATAGTTATCCACAAGATATAGTGATTATATGTGGTAATCTTACTATATCTTGTACTAAATAACAGCTAACGGCGTTTTCTCAGTTGGCATTGGAAAATCACTGTTAAGCAATCTAAGCTCATCATCTGTAAGTTTAATCTTTTGTGTTGCAATATTTTCCTTCATGTGTTCTACACTACTTGCCTTAGGAATCGTTAAAACATTGCCATTGCGCATCGTCCAAGCTAGCATTATCTGATGAGGCGTAACGCCATGATCACGTGCAACAATTTTCAAATTACGCGTAATTCGAATTGTGTTGCCCTTGCCTGAATTAAATGGTGAATACCCAATAAAGTTTACACCGTGCTCTTCTTGCCAAGCTTGCAGATCAAATTCTGTCCCACGTTCACTGATATTGTATAAGTCTTCATTAGCAAAGCATTCTTCTCCACCTGGCACTGTAAAAAGCTCCTGCATATCAGCCGTATCAAAGTTAGATACACCCCAATAACGGATCAAGCCATCTTTTTGTAATGCTTGTAAGCCGCGGATCGTATCAGACAAGCGATGACTGCCCCGCCAGTGTAATAGATAAAGATCCAGATGATCTGTTCCAAGGCGTTTTAGACTGGCTTCTAGACTCTGACGTTCTAGTTTTGGCGTTGCATGATAGGGGTAGAATTTTGAAATCAAAAATAATTTTTCGCGATCATATCCTTTAATCGCTTCACCAATTAGCTCTTCGCTTTGGCCATCCCCATACATTTCGGCTGTATCAATTACACTCAGGCCATGATCAAGGCCATAGCGAATAGCTGCTATTTCATCTTTTTTCTTTTTAGGATCTTCACCCAAACCCCAGCTACCAATTCCTAAACCTGTTAGTTTTTCAAAATTCATCCTCGTTCACTTCCTTATGTTCAAATTTTAACATAATTGATTCGTAATTATTTTTATCAATCAATTGACAAAATGGTCTATTCCATTTTATAATGGACTAGACCAACAAATGAGGAGGACTTAATTATGAAAGTTATTGTTACCGAAAATAAAATTCAAGGTGGAGCAAAAGCATTTGAAATTTTTGAAAAAGGAATCAAGAACGGTGCTAAAGTCTTAGGTTTGGCAACCGGCTCAACCCCTGAAACACTTTACCAAAACTGGGTAAAAAGCGATCTTAACTGTGAAAATCTTACCAGCATTAACCTCGATGAATACGTTGGTTTAACCCCAGATAATCCTCAAAGCTACCACTACTTCATGCAAAAGCATTTATTTGACAAGAAGCCATTTAAGAAGACTTACGTTCCTGACGGTATGGCAAAAGACGTTGATGCTTTTTGTAAAGAATATGATCAAATTATCAAAGACAATCCTATCGACATTCAACTATTAGGAATCGGCCGCAATGGTCACATTGCCTTTAACGAACCAGGCACTCCATTCAACATCGGCACTCATGAAGTTAAGTTAACCGAAAATACTATCAAGGCTAATGCTCGCTTCTTTGACAGTATCGATGAAGTGCCAAAGAGTGCCATCTGCATGGGTACTGCTAATATTATGCAATCTAAGAAGATTGTTTTGATGGCTTTTGGTGAAAAGAAAGCTCACGCAATCAAGAAAATGATTGAAGGCAAAGTCACTGAAGAAGTACCTGCATCAATTTTGCAAAAACACCCAGATGTAACGGTTATCGTTGACGAAGCAGCTGCTCAAGAATTGGATGACAAATACAAGAACTAAAAACAATACCAATAGAAAAACGGTTAGGCAAATTTGCCTAGCCGTTTTTTTCAATCCTATCCGTTTTTTATCCCTAACATATTGACAATTCTGATTTTTACCTAATTAAAAAAATCCTTGCACCACTACCAGATATTGACTAAACTATTAAAGCAACCCAATATATGGTAGAAAGAATGTGATTCAAGTTATTGTTTTAAGTGGGCCAATTGGAGCCGGTAAATCCAGTTTAACCAGTATTTTAGCTGAACATTTAGGTACGCAAGCCTTTTACGAAGGTGTCGACAGCAACCCAGTACTTCCTTTGTACTACAAGGACATGAAGCGTTACACCTTTTTGCTCAATACATACTTACTTAACCACCGTTTAGCACAAATTAACCAAGCTATTAAGGAGAAAAACAGTGTTTCTGACCGTTCTATCTATGAAGATGCATTGTTCTTTAAGATGAACGCTGACAGCAAGGTCGCTGATCCTACAGAATTCAAGATCTATGACGATTTGCTTGAAAACATGATGGAAGATACCCCTGGCAATCCAAGTAAGAAGCCAGATTTGCTTATCTACATCCATGTTTCCCTTGATACTATGCTTGCTAGAATTAAGAAACGCGGCAGATCCTTTGAACAAATCAGCACTGATCCAGGTTTAAAGGATTACTATGCTCGCCTTTTGAAATACTACGAACCATGGTACGAAAACTACAATGCATCCCCTAAGATGGAAATCGATGGCAATAAGCTTGATTTCGTTACTAACATGGATGCTCAAAGAGAAGTATTGTCTGAAATTGATGATAAGTTGCACCAAATCGGCAACTTATAGTCTTAGTGAATGAAATAAAAAAGAAGGAACGTGATGACAGTTATTGTTTTAAGCGGGCCAATTGGAGCCGGTAAATCCAGTTTAACAGGTATTTTATCTAAATATTTAGGGACTAAGCCTTTCTATGAAAGTGTTGATGACAATCCAGTTTTGCCACTTTTTTACGCTGACCCTAAAAAATATGCATTCTTATTGCAAGTATATTTCTTGAACACACGCTTCCACAGCATTAAAGACGCGCTCACTGAAGATAATAACGTCTTAGATCGTTCTATCTATGAAGACGCCTTATTCTTCCAAATGAACGCTGATATCGGCCGTGCTACTTCTGAAGAAGTCGATACTTACTATGAGTTATTGCACAATATGATGGGCGAGTTAGAACGGATGCCAAAGAAGAATCCTGATTTGCTTGTTCATATTAATGTTTCATATGATACGATGATCAAACGAATTCAAAAACGTGGTCGTCCCTATGAACAGTTAAGTTATGATTCAACTTTAGAGGACTATTACAAGCGTCTGCTTCGTTATTACAAGCCTTGGTATGAGAACTACGATTACTCACCTAAAATGGAAATTGACGGTGATAAATTAGACTTCATGGCTAATCCAGATGATAAAGAAAAAGTTTTGGATCAAATTACAGCCAAACTAAAAGAGATGGGCAAATTACCTGAAGATTGGGAAAAGCCTACCGATATTCAAATTGAAGCATAATAAAAACCATTCATTTGCGAAATTATCGTATTTGAATGATTTTTTGTTTACAGTGAATTTTTCGCTTTATTTTTGTATAATTTAAAAAAATGTGTTTAAAGGAGGAGTTTGAAAATGATGTTAACCGTAACTGGTGGACAATGGTTTTTCCCACTTGTCATAATTTGTCTAATTTTGGGTATTGTCGCAACCATCGCTCAAAAGAAAAAGCTGACTAAACTAAAAAGAATAACCGATAACTTTGCCTATGCAATATTAGTTATTCTCTTAATCATTGAATGGATTCTATATTTTCAAAAACAATTTAATTTTATTACTCCAGCAATCTACACCCTTGTTGTCATCTATCTTATTGGACGGCAATTACTAATCAGATACCGTTCTTCTCTATTGAAAAAATTAGGGGCTAAATATAAGCAACTGACAATTGGACTTGCTACTATTTACATTATTTTAGTTACCTTATTGCTTTTAATCGGATCTAAATTTTCAACTATGGGCTGGATCATTGCTGGATTAGTTATCGTAGCCTTTGGCTTCGTTAGCTACATCTTTGAAAAAGACAAACAATAATTTCCCAGGAAATAATAAATCGCATAGAGCTTCTATGCGATTTTTATTTATTCAATTTTTGCTAATGCCTTCGCAACCCCATCATGATTGTTATCAGCAGTAATTTGTTCCGGAGCAAATTTTTGTTTTAGTTCTGCTGGGGCATTACCCATTAAAAATGGATACCCCACTTCTTCCAACATATCTTCATCGTTATAGTTATCGCCAAAAGCAATGCAATTTTGCAAGTCTACGCCATATTCTTGAGCAACTATTTTGACTGCACTAGCCTTGCTTACACCCTTTAAAACAATTTCTAATAAATTCTCTGCTGATCTAACAAAAGTCAAATCAGGATATTTAGCAGTTAATTCTTCTTGCATACGATCAAGATCCGCTGAATCTCCCATAATTAGACCTTTATGCACGCCCTGCAGTTTTTCAAGTTGATTAATTGTAGTCGGTGTTGCTTTTACATCGACAATTCTTTCTTCATTTTTAACCCGTGGGCTCTTTTCTTCACTACAATACCAAACATAGCCACTATAGATATTCCAAGCTGCATCATTATCTTGCTCATCAACGTAGCGGCAAATTTCAGCTGCTTCTTTTGCATTAAAAAAACGGCTGATTAGTACTTTGCCTGTTTCATCAAGGGCTAAAGCACCGTTATACGCGATAAACGGACAAACTTTCAAAATTTGATTAACCACTGTCATCATCCCTTTAGGAAGACGTGCTGATGCAGGAACGAAAATATTACCATTAATAATTTGTCTACGAATTGCATCCCGCGTTGCGGCGGTTACCTTTAAATCATCATTAATTAATGTGCCATCAAGATCTGAAAAAATAAGTTGTGCGGACATTCTTTCACCTTTATTTCTTTTTTAATTCTTATATCCTAGGATAATGCTTTATTTATGCTAATGAAAGCTAATTCAATTAAATGCTTTTCCTATCATTTAAAGATAAATTGCAATAAATGCCCAAGTAATCATTAAAATAATTCGCGTTTACAAATTTATTTATCAATGCTAAAGTATAAGAGTTGTGTTCAATAAGTTAAAACACGAACAATATTTTGGGGAGATAAAATGAATTTTATAAAAAGCTACTTTCAATTAGATAAGTACAAAACCAACATTCGAACTGAATTTATTGCTGGTTTAACTACCTTTATCAGCATGTCCTATATTTTGTTTGTTAACCCTAGCGTACTGGGCGCCAGCGGTATGAATACCGGTGCAGTCTTCACCGCTACTGCTTTAGCTGCCGCTCTTGGTACTGCAATCATGGGGATCGTTGCCAACTACCCGATCGGTGAGGCACCAGCTTTGGGAATCAATGCCTTCTTTGCTTACACCGTATGTATTGGGATGCATGTTTCATGGGAAACAGCCTTGGCTTCAGTTTTCGTTGCATCAATTATTTTCATCTTAATTACTTTATTCAAATTAAGAGAAAAGATCATTGATTCAATTCCAGCTGACTTAAAGTTTGCCATTTCTTCTGGGATCGGCTTATTCATTGCCTTTTTAGGTTTACAAAATGGTAAATTGATCGTTGCTAATAAATCAACTTTGGTAGGTTTAGGTTCACTTCACGATCCACTTGTTTGGATTACCATTTTTGGTTTGCTTGTAACTGTTATCTTGATGATCTTAAACGTTCCTGGTGCAATCTTTATCGGTATGGTTTTGGCAGCTATCTTCGGGATCTGCACTGGGCAAATTGCATTGCCACACAAGGTGATTTCTACCGCACCTAGCTTAGCTCCAACCTTTGGTCAAGCTATTTTCCACGTAAAGGATATCAACTCCGTGCAAATGTGGGTTGTTGTCTTAACATTCCTGCTTGTTACTTTCTTCGATACTGCAGGTACCTTAATCGGACTTGCTCAACAAGCTGGTTTCATGAAGAACAACAAGATGCCACGTGTAGGTAAGGCCTTAGCAGCTGACTCAAGTGCGATGGCTGTTGGTTCAATCCTTGGTACTTCACCTGTTGGTGCCTTCGTTGAATCAAGTGCTGGTATCGCCGTTGGTGGCCGTACCGGTTTAACCGCAGTTTTTGTAGCGATCTTTTTCTTAATCTCAATGATTTTCAGTCCATTGCTTGGTGTTTTCACTAGCCAAGTTACTGCTCCTGCCTTAATCATTGTTGGAGTATTAATGGCACAAAATACTGCTCATATTCATTGGAACAAGTTGGAAATTGCAGTTCCTGCATTCTTGATTATTTTAGGGATGCCTCTTACTTACTCAATTTCAGACGGTTTATCATGGGGCATGATCACCTACCCTATCTGTATGCTTGCTGCTAAGCGTGGCAAGGAAGTCACACCGATGATGTGGGTACTGTTTGTAGTATTCCTGATCTTCCTGTGGGTGTTGAATTTTTAGGGAAATAATTAAATTTTGAAAAAGAGGACCAGCCAATTTTGACTAGTCCTCTTTTATTGCGGTTATTTTTCAAGCAAAATCAATAATATTCTGATGAATTATCCCATTGCGACTCATATCAAACTTGTCCATTGAAAGGACATATTTTGGATAATTGTCCGCAATGCCATCATATGCACCGAATTCACGCTCGATTTATCTCATTTATATCGATTATAATCGATATAAATACAAAAATCGTTAATCTTATCGATTATAGTCGATAAGATTATTAAAAATGAGTTTTTTATCGATTGTAATCGATGGATTATCATGAAAAATACGTGCCGCTAAGCATGGTAAGGAAGTCATACCAATGATGTAAGCACTGTTTGATAGCAACCTTAATCTTCCTATAGGTATTGATTTTTTAGGAAAATATTTAAATTGATCAAAAAAGCATTGTTTAAAGTGAGTTTTTTTATTGTTCTTGCAGATTGTAAAAATTGAATTTAACTATTGACTTCAAATAAAGGCGTTACTATAATTATAAAAAAATAAGAAAGGAATGAAATAATATAAAACATAAAAAAATCTTAGGCTTAGCTTTTGTAGCAACGCTAGGATTAGAACTACTAACTACAACTTCTGAAACTGCTTTGGCGGACAATACATCAACTAATAGTCATCAATTTTCTGGTACTCAATATCGTGTAATGACAGCAGTCCCTTCTGAGCTCCCTACAGATCCAATTGTAGGTGCTCCAGGTTCACCAAATCAATTTGACCATTTTTATTCGCCAGGATACATTAGTGGTGGTTCTCCTTCCCACCATTCTCATCACTCTAAAAAGAAGCCAAGAAAGGGGCATAAACATTAAAAATGTTATCCAAAGTAAAGATAATATTTAATTTACAATTAATATTAAATATTATCTTTTTTATTTATCTAGTATTAAGCAAAAACTATATTAAAATTAATTATATAGTATTTTCTATTGCCTTGCTTATTTTAATCGTTTCACTATTTAACCCTAAAATAAAAATATTCAAATTAAGTAGTAATTTTTTAGAAATTGCTACCTTGCCTTTTATTTTTAGATACTTAGCAAGTAATTTTATTCAATATTTGAGTTCGCTAAATATGATTTCACTGCCTTTAATAGGCTGTTTTAGTTGTCTTATTAGCTTCTTTATTAATTTTCCTCTAGTAATGGTAAATTACAGAAAAATTGATAATTGGTTTTTAAGATTGATTTCTGTTCAAGCCTTAATGATTAGCTATGAATTATTAGCCTTCCCATTAATAGGAAATAGCATAATTGACGCTTTATTACGTTATAGAATAATAGATATAATTTCTTTCTTTATTATAGCTATTCTAATATTAAAAAAATGGAAAATAAATTTCAGATGGAATTTTACTATAGTTCATATGACTATAACTCAAGCATTAACTGTGTTACTGTTACTTATCTTCTCAATTTGGCTAATAGGTTTTAATCAATTTGGCAATATGGGATCCAACTTGAGTGAGGCATTTTTTTACTGGAAAGATATTATTCAAAGTAGTTTAAATATTAATACTACTGCATTTTTAAAAGCAATTACTCCAAGTTTCATGGAAGAAATAGAACGTTTTTTCAATATCTCAATATTGCTCTTGGCTACTTACAAGATGAAGTATAAAAGATGGACAGCAACGTTAGGCAGTGCATTTATTTTTAGTGTCGGACATTGGCCTAATTTATTAAATCACATATCTCTTAATGATTTGAGCACGCAAATAATCACCACTTTTAGTATGGGCTGTCTATTCGCTGTTATTTACTTATGTACTGGCAAATTATGGCTAATAATTGCAATTCACTTTTTAAATGACCTCATTGGTTTTTCTATCACTAGTACTTCTCCTTATTCATTAAGACTTGGAATATTAACTAGTTATTATAATGGCATGTTAACAAGCGTACTGATATTTGTTTTACCACTCTTAGCAAGTGTTTTAATTCTTTCATTTAAGGAAACTAGGCAATTGATTAACAATAATATACAAAAAGCAATCAATTAAGCAATAAAAAAAGAGGATTTAACTTTCATCCTCTTTTTTTATTGCTTAATACTTAAGTTAATATTTTCATTCCCCAGGAAATATTACCGTCCTACTTCCAAACAATAGGATTTTTCATGACAATTAGGGCACACATACGCTACCACCTTGTAATAGCCCTTTTAGCCTATAATATGACATATTGCTTAAACCGATTTAACTAACACCACGCGTATTAGTATGGGTGTAGCCTATGCTTTTTTATATCAACAACGTAAAAATCAGACGTAAAACAATTAATATAGCACTAGCTTTACCCAAAGTAATGATTGTAGAATAGCGACAAAACCAAATTAAAATGCCTATAGTTAATAATCCTACACCATCAAATACTAATCCAACCCAAGAAAAATACTTTACTAAAATTAAAAATTGTGGCAAAAAAGCTAATACTATATTTAGTAAATCTAATTTAATACCTAGTTTAACCCGCTGATAAACTGTTAATTTTCGTATTTTAATTAACATAGAAATTTCCTCATAATTAGACTGACAACGATAAATTATCCATACTTGCCAGCCTAGAGACATGAAAGACGTTAATAAAAGTAGTGGCGTATACCAACAAAAACCAAGAAATATCACATTTACTATTTTTTGAGGATTTAGTTGCAATTGCATTAAAATCCACACGATACAAGTTATCAATACAGCTAAGCAATTATCATATTTATTAGTCCTAATCATTTTTCTGAACTATTCCATTATTAAAAATATAATGTTGAGTATAATTTATTCCTCGAACTAAGTCATGTGAAGCAATCATAATTCCACAACCTTGTCGTTGCAGAGCATTAATTAATTTAACAAATGTTTGTAATGCCTCAGCATCTAAACCACGGGTGGGCTCATCAAGCAAAACTATATTCTGTCCTTCCATAATCGTTTGAATAATTCCCGCTTTTTGCCTCATCCCTACTGAATATTTACTTAAATGCTGGTGATTCTCAAAATCTAATCCTAAATTTAAACAGAGCTCACTGGTATATTGCTCATCAAAATGATTTTTCAAATTAGCTAAGAACTTTAAATTTGTTTTTAAATCTTCAAATTCCAAGAAACCTGGATTTTCAATTAATGCACCTAGTTGATCATCCGCATCCAAAGAGACTTTTCCAGAAGTTGGCTGATAAATACCCACGATTATCTTAAACAATGTAGATTTTCCACAACCATTAGGACCCGTTATATGTATAATATCACCCGAACGTAAAGATAAAGTTGCATCCTTTATAATGGTCCTATTTTTAAAATTCATTTGAACATGTTGTATTTTAAGCATAATTCTAACCTTTCAAAATCAAATTAATGAATTGCACTCCAAATATTAATCGTTCAACGTAATAATGATAAAAGTATGTTATAGCAATAACTAGAGTGATTATTACCCATATTTTCTGACTATTAAAGAGCAAGGCTATCAAGACACTATCGATTAATAAAATTAAATATTTACCCAAAATTATTAATAAAGTTAGTTTCACAACAAGACCCGTTCCTAATTTTGCTCCTAAACAAAAAGAAACTAAAAATATAGTCCCATAATTAAAACTAAAAATGAACACGTTGAATATTACTAAAGCTACAAAAGCCTGAAGTTCATAATTACGAATAACAATAAAATAGTAGCTACGCCTAATGGTACATACATATTCACAAGCTAAAAATATTGCTATTCCTTGGGGAATCAACGTTGACCAATTATCAATATTATTAAAAGCTAGATATTTACTAGTAAATACTGGTGCACTCAGAAGTCCAACAATTATAGCTAACAAATAATTATTAATACTCTTACGATTAAAAATTAATTCATTCATTTTATAATCGACCTTTCTGAGCACTCTTTATATAATAAAAGAATAAAATGTAAGTAATTACTATGTAAAATAAAATAGTAAACAAACAGATAATTGCTAAGGGAATAGACGGCTCACCTCCTATAGTTATGTTACCTGGAGATTGCAGATTTCCTATAAATGGTAGATACATTAGTATTTTTACAACAGAATTTTTTGTTTCCGTAACAGCAGGAATAATAATTAAAAATACATCTAACAATAATGTAGCGGGTAAAATTAATATAGTTTTCTTAATAAAGAGAAAAACACTATAAAATAATGCACACCATAGACTCCAACCTACAGTTGAAAATAATATATACATAATGAAGTTCATCAATATATTATTTGAAAACACTATATAACTTCTACCTATTTTTTCATTAAAGGTTGTAGACATTGAAAAATCTACCGTATGAAAAATTCCACTGATAATCAATAATTCCAAAAAAATTATTATTACTTTTAATAAAAATATCTTTAAAACTATACTTTTTAAAGAATTTAAGACTAGCTGCCTATATGGCTTTCTAGTTATAATCATATTTTCGAAATAACTATTTTTCATATAGATGTATGTCCATGAAAAGATAGTTGGAACTAAAATCAAACTAATAAAATACATCCATATTTTATTATTTGGGCCGGCTAATTGCATACTATAAAAAATATTCCATGCTTCTTGACCATTAGGAGTCAATTTGCCGTGCGAATTATTAAACATTTTTAGATAATCCATAGACACAGCTATAGCCTGATATGCATCCAACAATAAATACGCAAATAAACAACTAAATAATATTTTTCTTCTGGTAGTCATTGTTTATACTCCCTATAATAAAAGCGGACCAAAAAACTGCCCGCTTTTATTATTGATTTTTATTTGTAATCCGCACTGAAGTGTAGCTTAACATTACTTTCACTTGGCTCAAAGTTCTGAGAATGAACATCTGCCCAATAATGATACCCTTTAATACCACCATTATTACCTGCGCGTGTAGTTTTGTTTTTGAACAATCCTACATAGTCAGATTTACTCTCTCCTTGATTATTACATAAACGAACATTATAGCCAAAACGATTTTGTAGAGCATCAGCATTAAACGAAGCATAATTGCTATTTGTCTTTTTAAGATTAGACTTTCCCGTTGCACTTGAACCTCCGCCCCAGCTTGGTACATGAACACTAGTGATTGTCCAAGTTCCTTGACTTGCCGCAAATACATTTAAAAATGGATCTGCTTAAACCGTAGTAGTAATACCTAGCCCTAATACAGTCAATAATGCGCTAGCTACTCCAACCAATTTTTTATGTTTCATTATTATCACCCTTCTATCTTCTAAACTCTTGTAGATTATATCTTTATCTTCTATCTACCAGTACAATTTGAAAATAGAAAAGCCACAATCGGAAGTTAATTACATATTTGGAAGTACAGGAATATTTTTAAGATATCTCTCATATCCACAATTAGTAATTGAACTTTGCAATTGCTTTGCTACATCTCTTTTTTTATTAAAAACCGCTTTATAATATTCAAAAATATAGCGATACATGAACATCTCCGGAACTGTAGCTGTTGAATATATCTGAATGGCAATATCATTGATATATGTTAAATGTCGTTTATCATAACAAAATTGACAGTAGTTCAAATATAACCCAGCTAAATTCTTTTGAAGACTAAGTGGCAGCTCTGAAATTTGAGGATAGGTTTTCAATACTTCTCTAAGACGATAGTCTACTGTTTCTATATCAAATAATGACATAGTATTACCAAACAATTTTAGTGCAGCGATACTTTCTGTCCAAGAAATATCAATATTTTTCATTAATTCATGATTAACTCGTCTTTTAATCGTTGGACTTAATTCTGAAATTTTATCTTCCATGTAAGCAGTAGCAACAATAATTTTTAATTGTAACCATTCTGGTGCATTCAAAGAAATCAATTCATCTCTATACAACCTAACTTTATTTATATCATTTCTATAAAAAGCTTTAGTAAATTTCAAATATAATTTACTCTGACTTAATATTGAATTACTAGGGCAGACTTTATAAGTATCCTCAACCTCTACTATAAAGTTACCAATATCAATCTTGTGGTAGCTTAAAAGCTCTATTAACCTGTCCACAGTAATACTCTGCTCATCTGATTCTATACGTGCATAATTATTGGCTGACATTATTCCCTGAGCCATCTGCTTCTTGCTATATCCCAATGCTAGCCTATTTTCTTTCAAAGCCATACCAATAGTTTTACTCATTATTCATCCCTTATTTCCTTAATCAGCAATACATTATATTCACAATAATTATACTTTATATATTATGCTAATGAAGTATTTTAATAATATGTCAGCTCCTCCATTCCCCAGGAAATATTACCGCGCTATTTCCAAACAATAGGATTTTTCATGACAGTTAGGGCAACGCAGTTTTCTCATCTTGGGCGTATGTGCAGAAAATATGAATGTTCTAAACGATGGAACAAAAGTATGACCACAATGCGGACACACATACGCCACCTCCTTGTAATAACTTTGACTCAGCTTAAATGCACCAAGCAAAACTACTAACAACATTGCTACCACCGAAATAATCATACCAATATTATTTCCTTGTCTGCCAAAATAGAAAGCTAAAATAATCCCTATAATCTCAATTGCATCTAACAATAAACCATAAACCAACATTCTTCTTCTGAACTTCTTTAAAATAGTCTCATTAGTCATCATCTTCGTAAGGTCAGTTAATTCTAAATTACTTTGTTTGGTTAGTATTTTTTGCAAATCATGAAGTTGCTTCTGTTGTGTCTGAAACTTTTCTATTTCTTCATTATTACTCTGCAATTGCGCATTCACCAATAAAGCCAACGATTCTTGCGCATGGTCAGCCTGCAATAATGTTTTTATCTTAGCTAGAGAAAAGCCTAATTCTTTTAAATAAATAATCACCTGTAATTGCTGCACTTGATCCTCGTTATAAAAGCGATAGCCATTTTCTGCCTTAGTTGGTTTAAGTAGCCCTTTTTGATCATAAAAACGTAATGTACGCGTACTTACTTGCAATTTTTTAGCAACTTCACCAATTCCATGTCTTTCTGACATTACTTTTCACCTGCTTTCTAATTCAAATATACGGTTTTACGCAAGGTAAAGGTCAAGAGTTTTTCAAAATAAAGCGTATTCATTATCAAAATCGAATAAAGTCGTTTTATTCTATTGAAATTATTAACTATTTAAGTATAATTCTAATTGAATGTTCATATTATACAGACTATGGAGGAATAAATGAATTCTATCAGTAAGTTTTTTCATCTAAAAGAGAACAATACCTCTTTTAAAACAGAATTATTGGCTGGTCTTACTACTTTTGTAAGTATGTCATACATTCTGTTCGTTAACCCAAACGTCCTAGGTGCCAGCGGTATGGATAAAGGTGCTCTATTCACCGTTACTGCATTGTCGGCTGCCTTTACATGTATCGTAATGGGGCTTATCGCTAACTACCCAATTGCTTCCGCACCAACTTTGGGCTTAAACGCCTTCTTTACCTATACTGTTTGTTTAGGCATGAAGGTTAAGTGGCAAACTGCTTTAGCAGCTGTTTTCGTTGCATCAATTCTGTTCATTTTGTTAACTGTCTTTAAGGTACGTGAAATGATCATTGATGCCATCCCTGCCGATATTAAATATGCTATTTCCGCAGGTATCGGCTTATTCATCGCCTTCATCGGTTTGCAAGGTGGTAAGTTGATTCAAAACAGTGATTCTACCTTAGTTACTATTGGTAGTCTCAACAACCCTACTGTTTGGATCACTATCTTTGGTTTAATCATTACTATTTTCTTAATGATTGCCAGAGTTCCAGGTGCCATCTTCATCGGAATGATCGCCGCTGCTGTTTTTGGCATAGTGACTGGTCAAATTCCCATGCCTAAAGGCGTTATCTCTTCAGTTCCAAGCATTGCTCCAACTTTTGGTCAAGCAGTCTTCCATATTGGCGATATTAATACCGTTCAAATGTGGATCGTTGTCTTTACATTCTTACTTGTTACTTTCTTTGATACCACTGGTACCTTAATTGGTTTGGTTCAACAAGCAGGTCTGATGAAGGACAACAAGATGCCACGTGCTGGTGAAGCTCTAGCAGCTGATTCAAGTGGTATGTTGGTCGGTTCTGTTCTTGGTACCTCACCTGTCGGTGCCTTTGTTGAATCAAGTGCCGGTATCGCTGTTGGTGGTCGTACCGGTTTAACTGCCGTTTGGGTTGGTATTTTCTTCCTTATTTCAACTATCTTCAGTCCAATTTTGAGTGTTTTCACTACCCAAGTTACGGCACCAGCTTTAATTATTGTTGGGGTATTAATGGCCGAAAACTTGGCACACGTTCACTGGACTAATCTTGAAATTGCCATCCCATGTTTCTTAATCGCATTGGGAATGCCTCTTACATACTCTATTTCAGACGGACTTGGCTGGGGTTTGATTGTCTACCCTGTATCAATGATCGCAGCCAAGCGTTTCAAAGAAATCACGCCAATGATGTGGATTTTGTTTATTGTTTTCGTAATCTACTTCGTTGTTTTAAATGTAAAATAATTCTATCTTATAAACCCTATCTTACTTTTACATTAATAGATACCCCCATCTAACCAAGTAGCATGTCTACTTGGTTTTTATTCTAAAAAGATGTCTGTTAATAGTATGGATGATGACAGCAGATTCTATTAGATGATATAATAATCAAAGAAAGGCTGTGACTAAAATGAAATCATATAAAAAAATTCAAGCTAATGTTGACTCCTCACTAGCACTTCAAGCAGAAGGAATTTTTCAAGATATAGGGCTCAATACCACTACCGCAATAAATGTGTTCTTAAAGAAAGTTGTGGCAACTGGTGGTATCCCATTTGAATTAAAAGAAACTCCTGAACAAAAAGCCTCAAGAGAATTAATTCAAAGCATCTCAAAAATCCCCCACAAAGAAGCTAAAACCAAAAAGGAAATTGAGGATTGGCTAGATGAGGACTAATGATATTGTAGATATTTATGTTGCTTACATTGATAAGCCTGGAGGAAAAAATAGGCCTGTATTAATAATTAAATTACTAAACAGTAAAGCTTGGCTGCTAAAAATCACTTCAAAATATAAAGAAAAAAGTGAAAATATCCGAAAGCATTACTTTCCCATTTTTGACTGGAAAAAATATAATTTAGATAAACCATCATACATTGATACTAAAAATTATTTAATAGTTACTATTAGTGATTTAAATATCGAAAAATACCGAGGCCATTTCTCAATAGCAGATTTACGCAAATTAAAAGATTTTATTGACGAAAATTCAAACTAAGAATTAAGCTATATGTTTTAGTTCCTAAACACAATCTCAAATATGAGATTGTGTTTTTATTTATCCAAATGGCATCTTTTGATAATCATTTGACGCCTTATGATGTTCGGATTCTTCTAAATTGCCGCTATACTATTTTCAAAAAATCAAGTTAAGAAATATTTATTTAGGAGGAAAAATTATGACAACTCAAGAAGGAAAAACAGCTTTAATTACTGGTTCATACGGTGGGCTTGGTACCCAATTCGTTAACATTCATGCTTCACACGGGGGTGACCTAATCCTAGTTGGTCGCAATGCTAAGAAATTAGCCGATCAACAAAAAGAAGCCCGTAGAAAGTACAACGTAACGGCGCATATTATCGATGTTGATCTCTCACAACCAGATGCTGCGCAAAAGATCTATGATACTTGCAAAAAGAACGGTTGGACTATTGACTACTTAATCAACAATGCTGGCTTTGGTGGTCAAGGAGAATTCATTAAAAGAAGTATGGAACAAGACATGTCCATGATCGCCGTTAACATTGAAACGCCTACTCGTTTAACTAAATTATTTTTACCTGACTTCGTAAAACGCGGCCGTTATGCCTGGCCCACTTCAAGCCGTTTACTACGCTACTAAAGCATGCGTTACAAGCTGGTCAAATGCGTTATGGCGTGAAGTACAAGGCACAGGCGTTACGGTAAGCTGCTTAATGCCTAGCGCTATGCAAACCAGTTTTATCAGTCGTGGTGATTTGAGTTCAACTCAATTATTCGCCCATGCGGTTAGTCCATAAGGTGTTGCAAAAGCTGGGTATGAAGAAATGATTGAAGGCAAACTTAACATTACCGCTGGTTTAACTGCATCCCAAAAACCATTCATGAAACTAGCACCAATGCTTCCTAAGAAGATGCTCATGGACAATGTTTATAAGATGCAATAACAAGGTAGTAGAAAGTAGTCAACTTATCTTAGATGGTCGCTATGAAGACCTACTCTCTCACTATAAATTCAATGTTGAAGAAGCGCTCAAAAAAGCTAACATTCCCGAAGATTGTTTCAAAAAACTCCATCCTTCAATGAGTGAACAACAATACTACAATTTTATGGCGGCTATTGGTGATCAGATTAGTGATCCATTCACTCCAATTGAAATTGCAACTACAAATCCAATTGAATCTTTTTCTCCACCAATTTTTGCGGCATATAGTAGCCGTAACGGCACTATTTTTATTAAGCGTCTAGCCAAATATAAGAAGCTAATTGGCCCATTATCTTTTAAACTTGATGAAGATAGCAGGCAGCTCTCTATCACCTTCAAGTAATCAGCAATATTCCCTACCCTCTTTTCTAGTTTTATCAGAATTTGCATTTTTAGTGGGACTTTTGCGCAAGACGACCAAAGAAGCTATCTCTCCTCTTAAGATTACAATGACATCCCCCGTCAATGATGAGCAGGTCATTAACTTCTTTGGCTGCAAAATCGAATCGGGTAAACGCAACACCATCACTTTTGCCAAAAAAGACTTGCAGGTCAATTTTATTAGTTATAACTAAGCAATGTGGGATTATTTCAAGCCTGAATTAACTAAACGCTTATCTGAATTATCCGTTGATGATTCAACTAGTGCTAGAGTACGTAGCATATTGACCGAATTACTTCCTAATGGTGAATTTACAATTGACGATGTAGCTAAAAAGTTAGGTTATTCTAAACAGACTTTACAGAGAAAGTTGAGTAGCGAAAACACTACTTTTCAAAAACAACTGAACTCCACCCGAGAAGTTTTAGCGCTAAATTATTTACAAAACACCGATATGACAACTAGCGATATTGCTTACCTTCTAGGCTATCAGGAATTTAATTCGTTCTTACGTGCCTTCAGCATCTGGAAAGGCATGAGCATTAGCGAATATCGTGAAAAAATGAATAAATAATAAAAAGCAGATATATTTTCTGTTTTTTACTTTATAAAGGAAATAATATGAAATTTTTGCTATAATTTACTTTATAAAGGAAATAATATGAAAATTGCTAAAAATTCACTTTATGAAGGAAATAATATGCAGTTAAATTTAATTAACCGCCCACAGTATTTAAATCAATTACTTCAATTTCAAAATACAGAATTCATCAAAGTACTGACGGGAGTACGAAGATCAGGCAAATCTTATATTTTAATGCTTTATCGTGAATATTTACTCAAACACAACATAAATGAACATCAAATCATTTATATTTCTTTTGAAGACTTTGATAATATAGATCTTTATGAACCTAAAAAGCTTTATTCATACTTAAAAGAACGAATTATTAGTGACCAAAGAATGTACATTCTACTTGATGAAATCCAATATGTATCAAATTGGCAAAAAGTAGTAAATAGCCTTCGACTTAATCCTCTACTTGATATCACAATTACTGGCAGTAATTCCAATCTATTAAGTGGAGAATTAGCAACCTTACTATCAGGAAGATATGTAGAAATACATGTTTATCCCCTTTCCTTTAAAGAAATGCTAGATTTTAAACATATTTCTGAACCATCTGAGCGTCAGATTGATAACTTATATGATGAATACGTTAAATATGGTGGTTTTCCCGCGGTAGTGTTAGCAAAGGAAGAATTAAAACAAACTATTCTTTCTGGAATTTACAATACCATTATTGTCAATGATATCGGCTACAAAAATGGACTAAGAGAACCAGAATTAGTTGCATTAGTAGCTAAATATCTAGCAGATTCGATTGGTCAATTAATTAATCCGAACAAGATTGTAAATACACTAAAATCAGCAAATTTTGATATCTCTTATAACGCTGTGCAGCGTTACCTTAAATATTTTGAAGAAGCATATCTTTTTTATAAATCTAGTCGTTATGATATTAGAGGGAGAAAGATTCTTTCTACTCAAGGTAAGTATTACATTGTAGATACTGGTTTGCGTACCCAAGCTTTAGGAGAAAGAAATAATGACCGCGGTAGTGTTTTAGAAAATATAGTTTATGTCGAATTACTTCGCCGGGGCTACACAGTTCAAATTGGTAAATTAGATAATAAAGAAATTGATTTCATCGTTTCCAAGGTAAATGATAAACAATATATTCAAGTAACCTACCAGCTTCCAGAAAATTCTACTAGAGAAACTGATAATTTACTTCAAATTCCAAATAACTACAAAAAAATAGTCATCACTGGCCGATATGAAAATGAAGAAATGATTTCCGGTATTCCAATAATCAATATTAAAGATTGGTTATTAAGCTCTAAAAACTGATCAAAATAGGATCGACTAACTCATGTCGATCCTATTTTTAAATTAAATTATGTTTTTTACAATAAGTAAAAATTCCGTCATCTTGCACGCTGCCACAGATGTCATCAGCAATTTCCTTCACATCGTCTGTTGCGTTCCCCATTGCAACGCCGTGACCAACAGTCTTTAACATTTCAATATCGTTGCCGCCATCACCAAAGGCTATTGCTTCGCTCACAGGGATTTGATAATAATCTAACACTTTTTCAATTGCTACACCCTTACTACCAGTAGCTGGAATAATATCTGCTGCTCTATCCCACCAAGCTGTTACCTTAGCATTTTGCGTATTAGCTACAAGTCCGTCATAATCTTTTTCACGACAGCCTACCATTATTTGATAAACCGTATCCTGATCGACAACCACATCAAAATCTGGCGCCACTTTCAAATCCGTTCCACCAATAGCAAAGTATTCCTTTAAATCCTCATCAACACCATTAGCTGCAATCCGTGTTTTGGTAGCTACAGCTAACGGCCGATTTATTTTCTGAGCATTTTGAATCATCTGCAAGACATCTCCTTGCCTTAACGGATTATCAAAAACAATGTCTTGATCGTTATAGCAGTAAGAACCATTAAAAGTTAAATATGCATCAAAATCTACACCCAACTTAGGCAGTTGCACTGGTGGTCTGCCTGATGCAATACAAATCATAATGCCGTTGTCTTGTAAAGCATGCAGTGTCTCTAGCATTTTAGGTGTAATTGATTTTTTCTTTTCAATTAAAGTACCATCTATATCAAAAAATATTATCTTAGGTTTGCTAATTATTTTTACCTTCTAAATAATTTTCTACTAATTATTATACTTTAACCGATATTTCCCAGGAAATATTAAAATTGAGCTCTCTTCCTCAACATCTGTGCTAAACTAAATACAATTAGTTTCTTTAAAAGTTAATAGTTACGGAGGAATTTTTAAATGCAGACATTGGAAAAAGTCTTTCATTTACAAGATGCTCATACCACTGTTAAACGTGAGTTAATCGCTGCTTTAACCACTTTTGTCAGTCTCTCCTACATCTTATTCGTTAACCCAAACATTTTGCACGCAGCTGGTATCCCTAAAGGTGCCGCTTTTACTGTAACAGCTCTTGCCACAGCAGTTGGGTGTTTTTTAATGGGTTTTATTGCTAATTATCCGATTGCCTTAGCTCCAACCTTAGGTAGCGGTGCCTTTTTCGCTTATAACGTATGTGTTGGGATGCATATTTCTTGGGAAACAGCTTTGGCTGCAGTCCTTGTTGCTTCAGTTTTATTCATTTTAATTACTGTCTTTAAATTACGCGAATTAGTGGTTAATGCCATTCCACAAGACATGAAGTATGCCATCTCTGCTGGGATTGGTTTATTCATTGCTTTTATTGGCTTAAAAAATGGTCAATTAATTGTTAACAGCGATTCAACTTTAGTTACTCTGGGAAAATTTAGTACTCCAGCAGTTTGGATCACATTATTCGGTTTAATTTTAACTGTTGTATTAATGGCATTAAATGTACCTGGCTCTATTTTTATCGGTATGATTGTTACTGCAATCTTTGGTATGATTATTGGTCAAATTCCATTGCCACACAGTATTATCTCTGGTGCACCAAGTATTGCGCCAACTTTTGGTCAAGCTGTCTTCCATATTAAAGATATTAATACAGCCCAACTATGGATGGTTGTACTAACCTTCCTGCTGGTTACTTTCTTTGATACTGCCGGTACTTTAATTGGCATGACTGAACAAGCTGGCATGGTTGATAAGGATGGCAAGATTCCACGGATCGGTCGCGCCTTTTTAGCCGACTCAACTGCCATGGTTGAAGGTGCCGTCTTTGGTACTGCCCCACTTGGAACTTCTGTTGAATCAAGTGCCGGAATTGCTATGGGTGGTCGTACTGGTCTTACCGCAATTTTTGTAGGGATCTTCTTCATTATCAGTATGATTTTCAGCCCGTTACTTCAAGTAATTCCAACTACTGTAACGGCTCCTGCTTTAATTATCGTTGGTGTACTGATGGCCAGCAACTTAAAGAAAATCGATTGGGAGAAGTTTGAAATTGCTTTTCCTGCCTTCCTTACTGTTGTAGGGATGCCATTAACCTACAGTATTTCAGATGGTTTGGCATTAGGCTTGATTGCATATCCAATCACAATGATTGCTTCCAAGCGTTACAAAGAAGTTAGTCCAATGATGTATATCTTGTTTGTGGTGTTTGTCATCTTCTTCTTGGTGACGAATTTATAACATGCTATTACGACTCATTCTTTTAATTAAGAATGAGCTTTTTCTTTATAATAATATAGCTAGTTTCACATGAAACACACGAGAGGTATAATCATGAAGTTAAACAAAAAAGCACTTTGAATCATCGGAACTTTAATATTATCTGCCATTACTGGTATCTTTTTCTACTTAAACGGACACAATACATCTGCCACCATCATCGGAATTATTTTAGCAGGATTAACTTTATATTTTCTATTTCAGACCGGCCAATTATATAATAAGATCTGGCTTAAGATCTTAGTTTATCTTATTGATGCAGTTTGGATTTTAATTGTCTTGCTCACAATTAGCTTATTTATTCATTAACTTCCTTTTTCACCCCCCAAAAAATAGCCTAAGTTGACAAAAAGCAAACACCATTTGACAAGATTCAGCCAAGATTTGCTCGACATTTTTAGCTAAAAAAGCCAATATTAAACTATAAATTTTCAAACGAGGAGTGAAAATGAATGATAGATATTCAAGCAATTGGTCAACGCATTAAGAGTTACCGCGAAAATGCTAAGCTAACTCAAGATAATCTTGCACAAAAGTTAAATGTTTCTCGTCAATCAGTTTCTAAATGGGAAAAAGGTGGTTCTTTACCAGATATTGACCGTTTAGTAACTATGAGTGAATTATTTGACATCTCTCTAGATAAGTTGATCTTAGGTAAAGACAAAAATGTTCAAAAAGTCGTTCTGGAAAAATCGCCCTCTACCCATCTTAATTTTTGGGATTTTTTAGCAAAATATTGGTGGATCATTCTTATTCTTTTACCATTAATCGGTGATGCTATTTCTGAAATTATTGAAGCTTTTTCGTAGGAGTTAAAAAATGAAAAAACAAATCTTCTTAATTACCTTATTATTCACAATATTAGTTAGTTTATCTGGCTGTCAATTTATCCCACATCATTACACTAATATCGGACCTACAATCAAGAAAAACATGACTCAACAAAATTTCAATGAGATTGATGCCGATGTAAGTTTATTAGACTTCAATTTACAAGTAAGTGATCATCCTAAGGTCATCTATCATGGTGGTAAAAAAATAATGCCCATAGTTAAAGTTAGAAATGGGAAATTAATTATTCGTGATCACCACCATGTTTTAATTAATATTAACAGCAACGAAAATAACTATTTGACTATCTATCTACCTAAAAAGCAATTAGCTAAAATCAAGATTAATACCGATGATGGCGATATTACTTGTTACGGGCAAGTGAAAACCAAAAAGCTAGCCTTCCATAGTGATGACGGAGACATCAACGCTGACTACTTTAATGTGACAAATGGTTCTGTTAGTTCCGATGATGGTGATATACAAATTAAGGATTTACGTTCACTTGCCGGATTCAAAGCGACATCTAGTGATGGAGATATTTCAATCAAAAAATGTGATGCTTCAGGCGTAGATCTGAATTCCGACGATGGAGATGTTATCTATCATCGTCATAATTATAACAATGATGATGGTGGCTCTTACCAACACAACTTGCATAGTAAAAATGTCTTAATTGCAAATAGCGATGATGGCGACATTAAAGTAAACAATTAATAATTACGATTCTAAAATGAGAAGCATGGATGAAAACATGCTTTTTTTGTTGCTTTATCGTTTACAACCGTAAATTTAAGTGGTATAGTTACATATGTAAACGATAGGAGGAAAAAATGGTTAAACTGCAAGAAAAAGAGAGCACAATTTCTGACAGTGAGTGGGAAATCATGCGAATTATCTGGACGATAGAACCCGTGAGCTCTACTAAAATAATTCAAGAACTTCAAGCTAAGAAAGATTGGTCTGAATCAACAATTAAAACCCTATTGCGTCGCTTAGTTAATAAAAATTTGCTAAGCACTACTAAGGAAGGCCACCATTTCGTTTACTCGGCCAAAGTTAATCAGGAGCAAGTAATGACTGAAGCAGCGCAGGAATTACTCGATCGCATGTGCAATATGCATAAAGGAGAGGTAATTTTGCAACTCCTAGCAGATTCTCCTATTTCTAAAAATGACTTAGCTAAAATGAAGCAGATCATTGATCAAAAAGAAAAGACTGCCCCTGAAACGGTGCCATGCAACTGTTTACCAGGAAAAGAGCATCTGTGCTAAAGAGAGGTAAATAAAATGGAAATTTCACAAATTATTACACTAATTGTAGCCATTCTACTAATTGGCTTTATCCTCTGGTGGTTCTTTGGTAAACATACAGAAACTGTCGGGACCGCTAATGTAGGCCAAGGATCACAAGAAGCAGATATCGTTGTTAAGGGCGGTTACTCCCCTTCAACGATTGTCTTAAAGCAAGGCGTTCCCGCCAAAGTGAACTTCGACATGCAGGACTCAACTGCCTGTTTATCTCATATCGTCTTTGAACAACTTGGCGTTGACAAAGATTTAACTAAGCAAAAAGTTACTACAGTTGATATTCCGACTGATAAGAAAGGTACATATAATTTTGCCTGCGGGATGGATATGTTCCACGGTAAAGTCATTGTTAAATAAGGAGTTTACAAAATGAGTATTTTTTCAAAGAATCAAGCTAAAAAAGTTGTTGTTAATGCAGAAAATCATGGTTATAAACCAAACACAGTTACTTTCAAGCAAGGTAAACCAGCTCAATTAAAGTTTATTCCATCAGATAATATGGGCTGCATGAATGAAGTAGTCTCTAAAGATTTAAATTTTGACCAAAAATTAGATGGTAAAAAAGAAGTTACGATTGACATTCCAACTGACAAGCCAGGTACTTACACCTACGCTTGTGGAATGGATATGTTCCGCGGAAAGGTTGTTGTTAAATAATGAAACTTTCAAACATTAAGCGCTTCTGGATCTCATTTATTCTAGCTATTCCAATGCTAATCCAGATGATTGCCATGCCCTTTCACTGGATGATGCCAGGATACAACTGGATTGCCCTTATTACGACAACCATTATCATGGCAATCTCAGCTGCACCATATTGGAAGAGTGCTTGGGGCGCCTTCAAAAAGCATAACGCTAACATGAATACGCTAGTGGCCGTCGGTACTGCTGTGGCTTACTTTTACAGCATCTACGCTATGTTCACTGGCCGCGAAGTTTACTTCGAAAGTGCTGCTTATGTAACGGTCTTTGTTCTACTTGGGGATGCCATGGAAGAAAAAATGCACAGCAACGCTTCCAACGCACTAGCCAAGTTAGTCGACCTACAAGCTAAAGACGCAGCAGTTTTACGTGACGGTGAATTTGTCAAAGTTCCACTCGAACAAGTTAAGCCGGGTGATACAATTCGCGTAAAGCCGGGTGAAAAGATTCCGGTTGATGGTGTCATCACTGATGGCTCAACTACCATCGACGAATCAATGGTCACTGGTGAAAGTATGCCGGTTACTAAAAAGAAAGGCGACAATGTCGTTGGCTCAACGATTAACACCAATGGTACTTTCACTTTTAAGGCTACCAAGGTCGGTAGCGATACGATGCTTTCGCAGATTGTTGATTTAGTTAAAAAAGCTCAAACCAGCCATGCGCCGATTCAAAACCTAACTGATAAAATATCTAATATCTTTGTCCCAGCCGTTTTAATTATTGCAATTATTACCTTCGTAATTTGGTATGTTTTCTTAGGCGCAACATTGGTTAATGCTATGCTCTTCGCCGTTTCAGTAGTCGTAATTGCTTGTCCATGTGCACTAGGTTTAGCGACACCAACTGCTTTAATGGTTGGTACTGCCCGTAGCGCTAAAATGGGCGTTTTAATCAAGAACGGTGAAGTTCTTGAAGAAGTTAGCGACATTGATACCGTTGTGTTTGATAAGACTGGTACAATTACCGTTGGTAAGCCACAAGTTACTAATGTTGTAGGTGATAAAAACAAGGTCTTAACTATTGCAGCTAGTTTGGAAGAAAATTCTGAGCACCCACTAGCAACCGCTGTAGTTAAAGCTGCTAAAGAAGCAAAGACTGAAATTAAGTCTATACAAAACTTTGCAGCTATTGAAGGCCGCGGAGTTAAGGCGAACTATGGCAATCAAGAAGCTTTTGTTGGTAGCGATCGTTTATTAGAAGATATTTCTATTTCCCAGGAAATGAAAGATCAGGCTCTCCAACTTCAAAAAGAAGCAAAAACTGTAGTCTATGTTGGCCTAGGTAATGACATCATTGGCTTAATTGCCATTCAAGATGTACCTAAAGCAAGTTCTAAGCAAGCAATTGCGGAACTTAAAAAGCGTGGTTTAAAGACGGTGATGCTTACCGGTGACAATCAAAATGTTGCTGAAGCTATTGGCCGTGAAGTCGGAATCGACCAAGTAATCGCCGGTGTTTTACCAACTGAAAAAGCCGCTGAGATTAAGAAATTGCAGGATGAAGGCAATAAAGTAGCCTTTGTTGGTGACGGGATTAACGACGCACCTGCATTGTCTACAGCTGATGTCGGCATCGCCATGGGATCAGGTACCGATATTGCTATTGAATCTGGCGGTATCGTCCTTGTACAGAATGACTTAATGGGCGTAGTTAGAGCGCTTGAGATTTCTAAGAAGACCTTTAACAGAATTAAATTAAACCTCTTCTGGGCTCTGATTTACAACACGATCGGCATTCCCATTGCTGCAGGTTTATTCATGGCCTTTGGCGTGCAGCTTAGTCCTGAACTTGCAGGTTTAGCTATGGCCTTCTCTTCTGTTTCTGTTGTAACTAGTTCACTTTTATTGAATAAAACAAAAATTGCTGGTGAAACAGCTCAAGTTTCAAAGTAAAATAATTCTCCGACCGGATATTTTAATCCGGTTTTCTTTTTGTAAATTTTTCAATTTGCGACTTAAAGTTTCAGCAGTAATACCCAAATATGATGCTAAGTCTTTCTTTTTTAACTTTAATTCCACATTTTTACTCCCCTGTTTTTGAGCTAAGTCTTGCAAATAGGCCATTAAGCGTTCCTGAGCATCCATTGAATTGCGCCGAATAGAGTTAGTTTCGATTGTAACCAGCTGCTCGCCAAAATTATTAAGCAAATTCAATGCTAAATCTGGCGTCTTTTTCAATAACTTTTGAAAATCACGACGCTCAATAGAACAAACATAAGTATCTTGTAAAGCCTGCACAAAGTTTTCCTGGGCATGTTCTTGAAAAAGATTCTGCTGTCCATTAGCATCGCCTTGATTCAGCACACCTAATACGGTCTCTTTACCGTCTTCGTTGAGATTGTAAATCTTGGCACTGCCTTGATCCATAAAAAGCATTCCGTTCTTACCATCACCTGGTTGTCGAATAATACTGCCTTTTGGAAAATATTCTTGATGCGTTGAAATTGGTACTAGTTTTTCTAACATTTCATTTGGCAAATTTTTAAATATGGCTGCTTTGCGAATACAAGCCATGGGTGAATGTTGCATAAAAGCCTCATTTCTTGATCTAAGTCAATTTATTTTTATCTGCATCTTAATACAATGTATTTAACAACTCAAGCAGAAAGGAAATATTAATCATGACTAAATACATCGCACATATTGAGCCTTTAAACGCTGAAAAAATTGGTACTAAGGCACACGGTACTGCCACTTTTGAAGAAAAAGGTGATCAACTACATATTCACGTTGAGATGTTTGATACTCCAGCAAATATTGAACACTGGGAACATTTCCATGGCTTCCCGAATGGTCAAAAAGCTCATGTACCAACTGCAGCTCAAGACGTTAACCATGATGGCTTTATTGATTTACCAGAAACTGAGCCGGTCTCAGGAACTACAATGGTGCCACTTGATGATGCCCCAGAAAACATGAATATTCCTCATGATGGTTATCCTGTTGCCGACAGTAATGGACATTATGAATATGAGATTGATGTCTCATTAACAAAGCTACAAAAGAAATTCAAAGCTGCCTTTGGTAGCGATAAACTACAACTAGACAAGCGTGTAGTTTACGTTCATGGTGTACCTGCAGATCTGGAATTACCTGATACTGTAGGTGGTTGCGTAATGAGTTATGATGCCCATACTACCTTGCCAATCGCAGCTGGTGAAATTGAAAAAGCTTAAGTTAAAAGCCATTCCTTGTGAATGGCTTTTTGCATCCTTTCTTATTTTTTGATAGCATAGATATAGATTATGTAAAGTATCTAAGAAAAGGAGATGTTTTATAAGTAGGCTTAGATCCTACTCTTATGGAGAATAACGAAAAAATTATCCAAGAAAAGAAACGCGAAAAATTTATTAAAACTAAAAAGAATTACAAGCGTGCACCACTAATGTCAGTTCACTTAAGAGTGATGATGGCCGTTATCTTAGGTCAAATCGCCTGTGGCTATTCCCTGGGAATTAGTGGTACCGCTCTTTCTAATGCAGCTAAATATATCAACATTAGTGACTTCTGGACTGGATTAATTGGGGCTGGTGCTTTAATTGGCCTTGCTGGTAGTCTTTTGGTCGGTCGACTTTCTGATAAAATCGGTCGCCGTAAACTCTTAATGTGGAATATGTATATATTAGCTGCTTTTTCTTTATTACATCTAATAACCGCTAATTTTAGCTTAACCTTTATCCTCCGTATTGGAATTGGTTTAATGATTGCTGTTGACTATACTGTAGGGAATGCCTTGTTAACCGAATGGCTACCTAAGGGTGAAGACAGCAAGCGCCAGAGTCATTTATTAATCTACTGGACTATTGGTTTTATTTTGTCTTACCTAGCTGGTAGTTTTATCACTGGATTTGATAGTTATACTTGGCAAATAATCTTAGCAACAAGTGCAGTACCTGCACTTGTAACTGCTATCTTCAGAAGTCTTTTCCCACTCCCTGCTTCACCAGGCTGGCTAGCAAGTAAGGGTAAGATTAAGACGGCCAACAAGGTCATTCGTAAGCACATGGGACGCAAATGGAGATTACCTGCCCGCTTTATGAAGCGGAATAAAAAGAAAACGCCTAGAAATATTTCCTGGGCAATTTTATTTTCCAAGCAATATCTGCGACGTACTCTAGTAGGTGGGATTTTCTATGCCTGCCAAGCCTTCTCATTTTTCGGTATTAGTATCTTCTTGCCAATTTTATTACAAAGCATGAATATCACTAGTGGAAATATCTCAGGAATTATCTACAATGGTGGGATGTTCATTGGTGTGCTAATCGGTACCTGGATCTTTAACAAGGTTAGCCGCCGCTTCTATCTTATCAGTAATTTTCTAATCTCAGGTCTGCTAATCGGCATTTTAGCAATAGTACCTAACTTAAATTCAATACTTAAATTAGGTATTTTTACGTTATTTGCGATTATTTTATCAGCTGGTTTGATCCTAGATTATCCTTATCCGACTGAATTATTTGATCTGAAGGTACGAGCAACTGGTGTAGGTACTTGTATTACAATCAGCCGAATCGGGGCTGCCGCAGGGACTTTCTTATTGCCCGTCTTAACTAATGTGGGTGGTGCTAGCCTGGCAATGCTAGTTTGTGCGATTGTTTTACTCTTTGCCTTTATCGTTTGCCTCATCTGGGCACCGGAGACCTCACCCCAATTTATGAAAAAATAAAATAATTAATATGCTACACAAAAAGGCAGATTACATATGATGCAATCTGTCTTTTCTTATTTCTTATCTTTTTTCTTCTTGTCCTTAGAATCCTTATTTAATAATTCTTCTGGATCCTTATGCTTAGGCGTCTTCTTTGGATCTGGTACAGTTGCAAAGCGATCAAGCATCTTCTGTAAGTTATTAGGGTTGTCAAAAGTTAATCCCATAAAACATCTTCCTTTCGTTTTCTCAATTATATTAAAATTTCAATTCAAATGACAATAATTTTAACCCTCATTATCAATAAATTGTTGCATCTTAATCATTTCTGAACCAGCCAGATCAACACTAATTAAATCACTATAATCATGAACACTAGTATCTCCTAAACCATATTCAGTTACAATTTTTAGGTCGAAGCCACTATCAGAGCGATCTTCAATTAAGCCTAAACGATCAGGATAATGATAAATTGAATCACTAATTTTCACTATTTGATCTTCGGGCCAATTATCAATAATTTCTGCTGGTGACTGAATTTCATCCCGTAATTTAACTGAACGCTCCAGCCTGTCCGGATCAAAACTGCCATTATTTTTTTGCCATTGAACTAAAAAATTAAAGAAGAGCAAGCGCTCGGAATCTTCAGTAATATGCGTTATATGGCTCCTAGCAATCACTGCAATTGATTCAACCTGCCCTAACTCATTGATGCTCTCGAATACCAGATTATCATCGTCATACTTGAGTACTTTACCAATAGCAAAACTACCATATTGATCATCAAAGGTATAATCAAAATAAATTTCAACCAGATCCAAGTCGTTAGTGAATTCTTGCTTCTGTGATTGCCGCAAATATTGGGTAAATAAGCGATTATCAATGGCATTAGTATCGACACAAACAATATCGTCAAGTGGTATAACGGTGGCATAATGCTCTAAAGTTAATTCATTGCGTTCTAAAATACGCACCTCTTGCTGATCAAGTTGAGTAATTAAGCCAGTGTAAGTAGCACCTGTATTCACCTCAAAAGTTGTAAAGGGTTGCGCGTCAGCTACGTTAATCAGTAAATCATGCAGATTAGTAAAATCCCAGGCTAACACTGTCTTATTTAATTGCTCTAAGTTAAATGAATCCTTAACTTGGGTAATCATATAATAGCGTAGATTAGGCGTATCGTCTTCAATCTTAGCTACTTGATCTTCTTTAATAAAGACTATTCCACCTAAATTACCGCCTTGATCGACTGATTCAAAGGTAATCCAGCCATGATGTTGCGTGATAATGCGGCCAATATAGTAAGAATTTGCATCAACTACCGTAATACTTGCATCCCCATCTAAGTTATATTTTTCTTGATCAGCCTTAAGCGTGATTTGTACAAGTTTATTCAATTTTTCGCCCCCTCTTTTTTCTTCCGTGAATTTAATTGTCGCCTAATCATTATTTTTCTGCAAGAAAAAAGAAGATGGTTTAGCCATCTTCTTTTAGGTAGTTTTTCTAGCTAATATTTATTTCTTTTGTGCAGCTGCCTCTGCATGAGTCATAGCATCACCACTAAATGGATTAGAACCTGCACGATTAAGATATCACCTGAGTAACGATTTTTTCCTATCAAATTTCACTTTTTCTATCCATCCAGTTCAACGCCTTGCAAGTCCTTCATCTTGCTATAAACCGCACCGCGCTGACTCGAATCAAACTCTAGAATAAGCATATCGCCACCGCGAATAATTGTCTGTCCATTAGGAATAATTTCATCCCCATCGCGGTGAATTGTTCTTACCCTAGTATCAACCGGCCATTGAACCTCAGAAATGGTTTTATCAACCAGTCTACTGCTCTCATAGACCGGCAGAGCCATTGTATCAGCCTGACCAGTATAGTTAGCCTTATGGTCACTATTCTTGTCCATAGCGGCTGCTAGAAGCCCGTAGATAGGCTTACCGCCAAGAAGTTCATCAACTAATAACGCAATGAAGGCCACCACAGCTAATGGCATCAAGTGAAGTAAGGACCCTACCATCTCAGTAATTAAGATAATCGCCGTAAATGGTGCACGAATGATTGCTGCAAAATATCCTGCCATTGAAAAAATCACTAGGTTAACTACTAAACGCTGCGGTAACAAGCCTAACTGTACCATCATCAGTCCATAAGTTGCACCAATCAAAGCGCCCATTGTCAAAATTGGCAGGAAGATACCACTAGGAAGACCTGAATCATAAGCAACAATGGAGAAAACAATTCTCATGACATAATAGAAGGCTAGCATCCCTACAATGCCCCAACCTGTTTTAGTGATTATATTCGGCAATGCCAGAATTAACCGATTACCTGGACCGGTGATTAATGGCCAAAAGTAAGCAATCGGGATTAATATTGCCAAAGGAATAAGTCCATGCAGCCAACGAGGTAAAATGGTGATTTTAGCATAGACCTTCTTTAAACTAAATAAACCAACTTTATATAAATGACCCAATAAGCCTAATAAAATCCCTAAGATAAGCAAGTGCCAGTACAACGAAATCGGAAATGAATAGTTATATTGAATTGCTAGGGCGTGACGAATGCCAAACAAGTTTGAAACGACAAAATTTGAAGCAATTGCGCCAGCTAAAGCATTCATCCAAACTAATGGTGAAAAGTTATGGAATACTTCTTCTAAGACAAACAAGGCACCACTCAAAGGAGCGCCAAAAGCGGCAGACAAACCACTTGAAGCCCCTGTTGCAAGCAGAATTCTAGTTTTTAATTTGTTCTGCTTGCATCCCTGAGCAACACCTTGACCAATTGTCGAGCCCAGCTGCAATGATGGTCCTTCTGGTCCTAGGAATAGCCCTGTGCTGATAACCAAGATACCACCGATTAATTTCCGCCATAAAATTGGAAACCATTGTAGTGATAGCTTCCCTTGCAGTTGCAATTTTACTTCTGGAATACCAGAACCACCAACATGGGGATATTGTTTAACAAAATAACCAGCAATTACCGCTACCGCAATAAAGCCAATGATAATCGCAATAAACCACAACGGATTCTGGTGCGCTAATTGAAACAAGTATAACCAAAAACCAGATGTCTTTTCGATTCCAAATCTAAATAAACCAACTACTACGCCGGTACATATTCCGACAAGTAGTGCTTGGAGCAACAGTTTAATATTAGTTCTGTTTGCCTCGTCTTTCATTACTTTCTCCCTCACAATAAAAAAACGTGTCACAAACTATTGTACAACAAAAAGCCAGCTAGAAATGTTCTAACTGACTTTTTTGTTTCATGTGAAACTAATTATTTTTCTTCATACCATTCGGTGTGGAAGACGCCTTCACGATCATTTCTAAGGTAAGTGTGCGCACCGAAGTAGTCACGTTGGCCTTGGATCATATTAGCTGGCAAGTTTGGATTAAAGATTGATTCCAACCAGTTAAGAGCTGCGCTCAAAGTTGGAGTTGGCACACCACACTTAGTAGCAAATTCAACTGACTTACGCAAAGCTGGCAAGTTTTCCTTCATCAAGCCGCGGAAATAATCGTCTTGGAATAGGTTCATTAGCTTGCCGTTCTTGTCATAGGCTTTTTCAATATCCTTAAGCATTGCGGAACGAATGATACAACCTGCTTCCCAATCTTGAGCAATTGACTTGTATCTTAAGTCCCAATCATAAGCTTCAGCAGCCATTGTCAATTGTTGGAAACCTTGAGCATAGGCAACAGCTTGGGCTAATTGCAATGATTTTTCGAATACGTCAACCATATCATCAGGAATTTCACCATTGTATTCAAACTTAGTTGGTTTAACGCCCTTTTCAATTGTCAAGTGTGCTTGCTTACTCATGAAACGTGCCATTACAGCCTCGGCTACCACCGTTACAGGAGCGCCAAGTGCAACACCATCTTCGAGCATCCAGTTACCAGTACCTTTGTATGAAGCAACGTTCAAAATGTGATCGATTACGTGATCTGGCGTTAAATCATCTTTTTGTGCCAAAACCTTTGAAGTGATTTCGCTAAGATATGCTTCTACCTTACCATGATTCCATTTATCAAAAATTTCTGACATTTCATCATCGCTCTTGTGAGCAACGTCACGGAGCAAGTTGTAAACTTCTGAAAATTCCTGCATAATACCGTATTCGATACCATTGTGCACCATTTTGACATAGTGACCAGCACCTTCAGGTCCCATGTAGTAGACACATGGCTTGCCTTCAGTATTCTTAGCGGCAATAGCTTCAAGAATTGGAGCAACTTCCTTATAGGCTGGTTCATCACCACCTGGCATCAAAGCTGGGCCATTCAAGGCACCCTCTTCACCACCGGAAACACCCATACCAATAAAATGAATGCCGTGCTTTTCCATTTCGTGGAAACGACGGTTAGTATCGTGATAATTTGAGTTACCACCATCGATTAAAATATCGCCTTTATCCAAAAGCGGCAGCAATTTTTGCAAAGTTTGGTCCACTGGATCGCCTGCCATAATTTGAATCAAAATCTTGCGTGGCTTTTCAAGTGAGTTTACGAACTCTTCCCAGGTGTAGCAAGGCTTTAATTTATCATCTTCATATTTTGCGAAAGCATCAACTTCTGGTTTGTCGATTGAGAAACCGGAAACGGAGAAGCCGTGGTTTCTAACATTCAAAGCAAGGTTCTTGCCCATAACAGACAAACCGATAACGCCGAATTGTTGCATGTTTATTAATTCCTCCATTAATCAAAGTTCATCAAGTATTATTATACGTTCTAGCACGCAAAAAAGCGAAACCAAAAGGTTCCGCTTTTTAAAATCTAGTTAATAATTTTTTTGTTATTGGGTAAAAGTGTTTCACACACTTCTCGGTAATATTTCCTAGGAAATATTACTTTTATTGATCAATATCCCAAAGTAAAATGTTAAATGCTAATGGTAATGTTAGCTTGGTAATGTATCCATCCTTTTTAGCCTGTTTTAAAGATGCTAGAACAAATTTACGTTGTTGACCCTTTAGCTTTTTGGCTACTTTAACAGCTAAATTAAAGTCATACTCGTTTTTTCTAATTCTAGTAGCTCTAGCTTTTTTAGAAATCTTTTGCCATTTATAAGTAGCTCTCTTACTTATCCTGTTAAGTGGCTTAACGACTCCTTGAAGTGCTTTACTCTTAAAAGCATAATATTGCATACCAGGATTAGTAGTCCAGGTGCTATATTTGTTGTCTTTAGAAGTAATTAAATACATCAACGCACCGTTATGATGTTTAGCATATGCAATTTTTACCACTTTGAATTTAACATTCTTCACCTTCTTGGGACTGATAGTAGCTTTATTCTTAAATTCAGAGTCATTTAGCATTTTTTGATAACTATCTTTGCCCACAGAAATAGGTTGAGAATCGGAGTTTACAGTTACAATGTAGCCCCACTTGCTAAGTCGAGGAATATTTTTAATTGTTATAACTTTATCAAACTTAGCTACTGCAGTTGAATTGCTGTTGTCTGCAGCGTTGGCAGTGACAGATGATGCCGAAAATAATGCTGCAAGTGAAGCAGTAGCAAGTAAACTAATTAGAGCTTTTTTAGATTTCATAATTTAGCCTCTTTAGCCATAAATTTTACATACTATTATGTAATCATAATTTACATAAATTAAAGCAAGAAAACGCCATTAATTCAATAAGCTGCTAGTTAATATATATTAGCCTTACAACTTACATTAACTATTATAGTTACTAAATGCCTCTATAACCGTAATCATCACAAAACTGCAAAGAGTGATCATATTAAATGTCAAGTCTCAAATATAGTTATCCTCAATTTCTTGTTTAGTTAGTTTCTCAATTTGATAGTTATATCTATTAAGATATTCGCGCATCCTTTTATTATTATTACGTGAGAAATCTTCCACATCGCCATTCACAAATAAGACACGATGATTATGTAAATCAATCGACTTGATGTTTTTAGGATTAGCTAGACAAGATTGATTGATTTTCTCTAACATTGGATTTTCTTTAGAATACTGATTAATACTACCAAAAAATTGGGCTATCTCACTAGTCTCTACCAATAGTAACTTATGTGGTGTAGCAGTTGTAGAAACATAGATAACTTCATCCATATTAACGTTAAAGATTCTGCGTCCAATTTTATAAGAAAAGGTCAATTTCTTTTTTAAATTAGATTTATGTAGATTATCAATAGCTATTTCGATTGTTGAAATAATTCTCTGTTTCAACTTATTAAAGTCACTTGTTTTTACAATATAATCAATAGCACCTAAACGTCTCTTATAAGTAATTATTGAAAGATCATCATAACTAGTAACAAAAATAATTTGGGCTTTTTGGTCCTGCTTTTTAATTATTTCAGCTAAATCAAAACCTGAATCAACTTCTGTATTCTTTTCTAATTCAATATCTAAAAAATAAATACCTCCTTCTGATTTTAGTTTATTTAACTTTTCTACGGCATCCATGTAATCACTAGATGTAGTAACTTGAAATTTTATTTTTTCTTGATCGCTTAAAATTTCTTCCGAATCTCCAACAATTTCCATTATTTCATGAATTTGTTTTTCATCATCGTCACAAATAAAAACTGGGTACTTCACTTTTTATTTCTCTCCATCACAATCAGGTAAAACAATCAAATTAAATACAAACCAACCATTTTGTACAGAGTATTTAACTAACATAGAATTTTCATATTTATGAACTATTTTTTGTACATTTGATAAACCTAATCCCATATGTCCATTTTTAGTCGAATAGTTCTTTTTCTGAATATTGTTAGTATCAATATTCCTATCAACTATTCGATTCCTAATTTCGAATTCAAAATCACCATCTTCTTGATAGTACATTGCATCAACTCGAGCTGAATTTTTTTTTTTAGTTTTGTTAATAAGCTTCTGACTCTCTTCAATAGCATTATCAAAAGTTATACCTATAATTCTAATTAAATCTAAAACATCTACGCTTCTAGGAATTTGATAAATATCTTTATCACATCCAAAACTATAATCAATTTTTAAGTCATAAAGTTTAGTAAGTTTAGCTATTGCTATACTTTTCAAATTTTTATCATGAATATGATTAACACCTTTATATTTACGTAATGCCTTTTGATTAAAATGAGAAGCTGAATATTCAACTAGTTGATTTATTACAGCTTGCACATCATCTTCTTGAGCACTAATTCTTAAGCCATCTAACAAATTTTGATAATCATGTTTAAACCGACGTAATTTATCCTCATTTTTATCAAGATAGCATGTATATTCTTGTAATTGTTTATTTTCAATTTCTATAGCTCTTTGTTTAGATAATAATAATTGCAACTCAAGTTCTTGATTTTTTTGCTCCTGCTTCGTTAGAAGACCCTTTTGAATATGTAAACCTGCAAGATAAATAAAGATTGAAAAAGTAATTTGCAAAACTAATAATCCCAATGATAAATCTAACACTTCAGATAACTTATCATCTTTTAATACAAAAAAATAAATAATAGAGCTAGCTAAATATATATATAACAATAATCCTATAAAAATATTACTATTGGAATCTGTAAGCAATCGCTGGATTCTCAAATGATTGATCTGAATCAGAATTACAAATAATATTTCTCCTATTAACATTACTAAGCCTGCATCCAAATAATACACAGGTATTGTCAATTCAATAATTGTAGTTGAAATCCCTAATACTAAATCTAAAAGTTCAAATACTAATGTAGCTCCAAATATAATTTTGACATTTTGCTTTTTTATAACTATAAAATAAACTATGATTACTATTACTTGTATCATGCTTACAGCGAAATCTGTACTATTCTTATAAAAACTAAAAATAATTGATAACGCTATAAATATTAATGAGAATATGATATCTTTTCTTGCAAATTTATACTTAAAAACTTTATAAAAAATCCATAAATCAAATATTGGCGAAATAATGCCTTGCAAATAGTCTAAATTCATATTTTGCTATGATATTATCCTCTACTATCTATGGTTATGTCTACGATGTCTAGGTCTAGCTCTATAGTCTACACGTGCATATAAACTTGCTAAAAAAGAAAAATCCATTTGATCTGACAATTCGTACTTACTCTTTTGACTATATCCTCCTATAACCTTTTTTAACTCTTCTTTGCTAAGCTTTTTCATAATATAAAAATCCTTTCTAAGTTAATAATACTGTTCAACTTTATTTTACTCCCTTTATCTCACCCAAAAACAAGATCATCATATTCGTGCACATTCTCATCATATTCCCCAGGAAATATTTTCCCATACAAAAAAAGCGGGACAAACGTCTCGCTTCTTTATAATTACTCAACCAAATTAGTGTTGTGAAGCACCTGAAACCGTATCAGGAGCAGGATCCTCTTCTGGTTCTGATTCTTCATGTTGAGATGCACCTGTTGCAGCGTCAGCTTCTAAGCCGTACTTTTCTGCAAAGTAACTGAATGGCTTCAAGTCTTCAGCTTGATACTTCTTGACAAAGGCTGGGTCGTCAAGTGAGTTCAATTCAGTTGAGTAAGGCATTTCGTGAGTGTACTTGACGTCGATCAACATTGGACCGTCCATCTTCTTGAATTCGTCGACAGCATCTTCGAATTCCTTCTTGGTGCGAACCGTTACACCCTTAACATTCATACCTTCAGCAACCTTTTCCCAGTCGTTATCAGGGATAATAACACCAGATAATGGTTGGTGAGATTCATCTTCTTGTTCTGCTTGAATGTAACCTAGTGTTTCGTTAGTAAATACAATATTCAAAACATGCATGTTGTAACGAGCCATAGTAAGAAGTTCTTGGTTCATCATAGCAAAACCACCGTCACCAGCTAATTGCCATACTTCACGGTCTGGGTAAACAGTTGCTGCAGTAAGAGCAGCTGGAGCACCATAACCCATAGTTGCGTGCAAGCCTGAAGTAGTCCACTTTTGATCATCATGCAAGTTCAAAAGACGGCATGAGTCAACGTTAACGTTACCAACATCAATAGCAAAGATGGCGTTGTCATCAGCCTTCTTGTTGATAACATCCCAGATTGGTTCAGGACGTACAGGCATTTCATCTGAGTTCTTAAAGCTTGCTTGCCATGCATCCCAGTTCTCACGGTCTGCAATAGCAGCCTTGTAAAGTGGTGATTCGCTACGTTCTTCACCAGCGTCAATAATTGCTCTCAAAGCCTTCTTAGCATCTGCAAGCATTGAAACATCAGTTGAGTGACGCTTACCAAACTTAGCTGAATCAACATCAATTTGGATAACCTTAGCGTTCTTAGGGAACCATAAAACTGAGAATGGTGAGTTGTTACCTACCCAAACAACTAAGTCAGTTGCGCTTTGGACTTCTTGAGCAGCCTTAGGTCCGATACGGCCGATAGTACCCATGTATGCTGGGAATTTGTCTTCTACTACACCCTTGCCTAAGTATGATGACATAATAGGGGTCTTGAACTTTTCAGCAAATTCCTTAACTTCTTCACCAGCATCCTTTGCACCTAAACCAATGTACATGGTTGGGTTCTTAGCTTCTTTCAAAAGCTTAACAGCTTCTTCAACTGAAGCCTTAGTTGGTGCTGGATAATTGTCTGCTGGATGAGCATCCTTGTTTACACGGAAGGTGTCATCAATCTTTTGCCAACCGTAGTCCTTAGGAATAATGATAACTGCAGGACCCTTTCTTGCGTAGGCTTGACGGATAGCTTCATCAGTTAAAATTGGAATTTGTTCAGCGGTCTTAGCTTGGCGGCACCAAACACTAGCGTTCAAGAACCACTTGTCTTCATCAAAAGCTTGGAAGAAGTCAATATCTTGACGGCTAGTTGGAACGTTAGCAACAATTGCTACCATTGGAGTCTTGTCAAACTTAGCATCATACAAACCATTGAATAAGTGGGCAGCACCAGGACCAGCTGAACCGAAACATACACCCAACTTACCAGTTAACTTATATTCTGCAGAAGCAGCTAAAGCACCAGCTTCTTCGTGACGTACTTCAATAAATTTCATCTTATCTCTAAAGTCATAGATAGCGTTCATACTTGAGTCGAATGAACCACCTGGGAAACCGTAGATATGATCAATTCCCCAATCGTAAATAACTTTAAGCATTGCATCAGAACCATTAATTTTTGTCATATAAGTGCATCTCCTTAACTTTTGTTCTTTCATAATGTATTAAAACACTTTTTTTCACATTTGCAAACCGATAAAATCACCGTTATTACGCAAATGAAAACGCTTTTGTAATAATAATCACTTCACAAGCTTTACCAAATTCAATATCTCAAAAAGCTGAATGGTAGCGTTTTATATTGTGATTTGATGAACATTATTATACTAAATTTCACTTATTTTATGTACATTCATTGTTACTTATAGTAAAAATTTAAGAAAAAATTTTTTACAATTTATTTCATAGCTATCCAATTTAGAAAAACGTTATTTTATAATTTTGGGTATAAAAATAACGTAGAATACTATTCCTACGCTATTTTTGTGCTATTCTACTTTTTCACTCTAGAGTAACGCCCATTTTGAATGTAAACACTCAAGATTGCCAAGTCAGCTGGGTTAACTCCTGAAATTCGTTCTGCTTGAGCTAAAGTTTCAGGACGAATTTTTTCAAATTTTTGCCGTGCCTCAGTAGCTAAACCTTCGATTTGGTCATAATCAATATCTGCTGGGATTTTTTTGGCTTCTTGTCTCTTTAAGCGAGCAATTCTGGTTTCTTCTTTCTTGATATAGCCAGCATACTTGATACCAATCTCAACTTGTTCTTTAACGTAACGATCGCCTGGAACTTTTTCACCAGTTAACCGTTCAATATCAGCAATAGTAACATTAGGGCGACGCAAGAAAACATCGGCCTTAACACCGGCCTTCATTGGTTCCTGACCAATACTTTGCAAAAATTCCTGCACCTCATCAGTTAAATGAACCGTAATTTCATGCAGTCTCGTCTTTGCATCTTCAATCGCATGCTTCTTTTCTTCAAATCGTGCGAAGCGTTCGTCAGAAATTAAGCCCAGATCATGACCATATTCAGTCAAACGCAAGTCTGCGTTATCATTGCGTAAAATCAAACGATATTCTGCTCTACTAGTAAGTAGACGATATGGTTCATTCGTCCCTTTGGTTACCAAGTCATCGATTAACACGCCAATGTAAGCATCGTTACGGCCTAAGGTAAATCCTGGCTTATCTTGAGCAGATAATGCCGCATTAATTCCTGCAATTAAACCTTGACCAGCTGCTTCTTCATAACCTGATGTTCCATTCATCTGGCCTGCAGTAAATAAATGCTTTACGTTTTTGGTTTCCAAAGTATGCTTCAATTGCCATGGTTCAACCACATCGTATTCAATTGCATATCCTGGTCGCATCATTTCCGCATGTTCTAATCCCGCAACAGAATGAATCATCTTTAATTGAATTTCTTCTGGCATTGAAGTTGAAAAGTCGCCTACATAAACTTCCTTGGTAGTCTTTCCTTCTGGTTCAAGGAAAATTTGGTGGCGATCCTTATCTGCAAAGCGGACAACTTTGTCTTCAATTGAAGGACAATAACGTGGGCCTACACCCTTGATAATTCCAGAGAACATCGGTGCACGGTCAAGATTGTTTCTAATAATCGTGTGTGTGGTTGGATTAGTATAAGTCATCCAACAAGAAATTTGTTTTTGTAAATAATCTTCATCACGACTTTCATATGAAAAGTGCCGTGGGGTTTTATCACCAGGTTCTTCCTCAGTTTTAGAATAGTCAATTGTATTGCCGTTAACACGTGGAGGAGTACCGGTTTTAAAACGACGCAGCTTAAAACCTAACTTTTCTAGATTTTCCGATAGCTTAATTGAAGGAGTAGTGTTATTTGGACCTGAAGAATAAGTCAATTCCCCAATAATAATTTTACCGCGAGCCGCTGTACCTGTAGTCAAAACAACGCTTTTAGCATGATACTTCGCACCAGTATTGGTAATCACACCTTTGCAGACGCCATCTTCAACTACCAATTCATCCACGATAGCCTGACGCAAGGTCAAGTTGGGCGTATTTTCGATCGTATCCTTCATGTGTTCATGATATTGCCACTTATCAGCTTGAGCACGTAGCGCACGCACAGCTGGCCCCTTACCCGTATTTAACATCCGCATTTGGATATAGGTAGCATCAATGTTCTTTCCCATTTGACCACCTAAAGCATCAATCTCACGGACAACTGTCCCTTTAGCTGGTCCACCAACAGATGGATTACATGGCATAAAGGCCACCATATCCAAACCAATCGTAACCAGCAAAGTTTTTTGTCCCATGTGGGCACTTGCCAACGCAGCTTCACATCCAGCATGCCCAGCACCGACAACGATTACATCATATTCATTTGAATCATATGTTTTAACCATTTTCATCCTACTTTCCTAAACAGAATTGACTAAATAATTGCGTGATTAATTCATCTGGGGCACTTTCACCAGTGATTTCACCTAAAGTATCCCAAGCACCAGTAAAATCAATTTGTGCAATATCAACAGGGACGCCATCTTCAACCGCTTGAATTACATCTTCCAATTCTTTCTTAGCCTTATGCAATAAGGAAGCTTGGCGTTGATTGGTTACCATAATTTGATCATTAGAATTTTCAATCCCAGCAAAAAATAGCTTATTAATCAATTCTTCAAGCGCATCTAAGTTTTGTTCTTTCAAAATCGAAGTTGAAATAACATCACTACCCGTTAGTTTCTCCACCTCAGTAGTTGTTATTTTTTGACCTAAATCCGACTTATTTAAGATCACGATTCGCTTCTTGTCCTTTGTTGCTTCAATTAAGGCTTGATCTTCAGCTGTTAATGCTTGACTAGCATCGATTAACAACAAGACCAGATCTGCTCGCTCCAAGGCCTTTTTTGATCTTTCTACACCAATTTTTTCCACCTTATCTTCAGTGTGGTGGATTCCAGCAGTATCAATTAGCTCTAGCGGTACTCCTTTTACAGACACATATTCTTCTAACGTATCACGCGTTGTTCCAGCCACATCGGTCACAATCGCTTTGTCGCTTTGAGTCAGATAATTCAATAAAGAAGACTTTCCCACATTAGGACGACCAACAATTGCAGTAGCCAAACCATTGCGCAAGATTTTTCCTTCTTGTGCTGTCTTCAATAAGCGATTAATTTTATCAATTACTGATCTAGATGTGTCTGCCATCTGTTTTGCGGTAACAGTATCTGCATCATACTCTGGATAATCGATATTAACCTCAACGTTAGCCAAAGTATTCAGAATTTCCTGCCGCATTGCCTGAATCTTGTGTAACAATCCACCAGCTAATTGACCAACAGCCACTTGTCGTGCCTTATCCGTCTTGGCCCGAACGATATCCATCACACTCTCAGCTTGAGTTAAGTCAATTCGTCCGTTCACAAAAGCACGTTTAGTAAATTCACCAGGATCAGCCATTCGCGCACCGTGACTCAGCAACAATTGTAAAATATGATTAGTTACCACGATTCCGCCATGGCAATTGATTTCTACAATATCTTCACGTGTAAAGGTCTTGGGCGCACGCAGCACTGTCACCATTGCTTCATCAATCGTTTTCCCAGTATCCGGATCGATAATATGACCATAGTGAATAGTATGTGTCGGCACCTTGCTTAGATCTTCGCCTTTAAAAACCTCATCAGCAATCTTAATTGCATCCTCACCAGACATTCTTACGATTGAAATTCCGCCTTCACCGATGGGGGTTGAAATTGCTGCAATAGTATCGAACTCTGTCAAAGTTTGAGCCATAATTCTTCCCTTTTCTCAATAAAAAAAGCGCATTATACCACCACGAATAACCATGATGGATAAAGCACTTTGACTACTTTATCTAAAAATCATTTTAGACTAATATTCTTTTATTTCTTTTTGCGTCCTAAACGCTTGTAAGCCCTTCTTAGTTTACGTTTGCGTTCACGCTCAGCCTCAGCCTTTGCTTCTTGCTCTCTTCTATATTTAATAGGGTTTTGCAAGATAAAGGTTTGAAGCGCCTGGAACAAGTTGGAAATTACCCAGTAAAGTGTAATAGCTGACTGGAAGTTTAAGGCCATCACACCAACCATGATAGACATTCCGTACATCATTACTTTGGTCATTCCATTTTGCGATGATTTTGGCGTCGATAATTGAGTAATATACGTTGATAAGAACGTAAAGATCATTGCTAAAATAGGCATGATGTAATATGGATCTGGCTTGCTTAAATCCATCCATAAGAAGCGCCCAGTTTGTAACTGCGGTGTACGTAAAATCGCACCATACAGTGCATACATAACTGGCAACTGGATCAGGACAGGCAAACATCCAGTATAAGGATTTACGCCTGCTTCTTTATAAAGCTTGTTAGTTTCTTGTTGTAATAATGTTCTTGATTCAGTGTCACGTCCTGGATATTTCTTACGCAACTCATTAATTTGTGGTTGAATGCTTTGCATCTTAGTAGTACTTCGAATTGAAATAGCATTCAAAGGTACTAAGATGACACGAACAATGACGGTAAAGACAATAATTGCCCAGCCATAACTGTTCCCCATTAACTTAGCTAGCCACAAAATAAAAGCTGACATGTAATAAACGATCCAACGGTCCCACCAATTACCACTTGTATGTGAGATTGGCGTTGCTTGACCATTTGCTCCCGTAGTAGCACATCCTGTCAATACAACAGCAAGTATTGCTACTGCTAAGACTGCAAGAAGACGTTTGACATTTCTCTTGGTCAGAATGTCCTTCAATCTATTTTTCCTCAACTTTATCTGGCATTTCTTCAATAATATGAGCTAACGATAATGCGTGAAGCAAGTTTTTACGCACCTGAGCCATATTAAAATCGCGAGCATAAGGTCGCGTAATGACTAAAAAATCAACATGCGGATTAATCTGCAATTTTTCTTCATCAATCACGGCCCGAATATAACGCTTGAGTCGATTACGTGCGACTGCGGTATGACCAACCTTTTTGCCCACAGAAATTCCTACTCGAAAGTGTTTATTTTCTGTTTTTTCTACCTTATAAATGACAAAAGCTCGGTTAGCGACTGAGTCGCCAGATTCGAAAACTTGCTGGAAATCTTTTTCAGATTTTACTCGATAAGACTTTCTCAAAACGTTTCATTCCACTCTAGTAGACTAAAAAAACCACTGGGATTCAGTGGTTTAAGCAGATAAGACTTTTCTACCTTTTGCACGGCGTCTTGCTAAAACCTTACGGCCATTTGATGTGCTCATACGCTTCATAAAACCGTGAACACGTGAACGGTGACGCTTCTTAGGTTGGTAAGTTCTCTTAGTTGTCATATTAAACTGCACCTCCATAAATTTTTGTGCCAACTGCACAATTTCTTATTAAGGATAGCACGAAAAGCCATAAAAACCAAGTATTTTAAGAAAAAAAGACTTTTAAATCCCGTGAATATTTTCTAAAAATTCATTGTTTTTCATGTGGATAAAAAATAAAATATTTTTCTTACGTATAATTTCCACAAGATAATTCCCAACGTTTTCCACAACTCACATGGTGTTAAAAACTTAATTCACACCATGTGGATAACGCATATGGTATTTTACCTCAAGTATTGATAGAATAGTATCCATAATTCACAGCTGTACTGTGCATAAATTAACAGTTTTGCTCTTATCATGTCAAAATGTGCATATCACTTTAATAGTTATCAACAGGCTGTTTACTCTGTTGATTTCTTTTTCACCTGTGGAAAACCAGTTAAGTAAATGGTAAAATAAATTTGCTTTTTACTAACTGGGGGAATGTACATTGTTCGACATTAATAAATTTTGGGAACACTTTAATGACGAGATGCGTGCTCGTTTCAACGAAGTTGCCTACAATGCATGGTTCAAAAATACTAAACCTATTTCATATAATGGAAAAACACATGAATTAAAAATTTTAGTTCAAAATCCTGTTTCTAAAGGTTACTGGGAAAAGAATCTATCTTCTCAATTGATTCAATCTGCCTACGGTTATGCCGACATCGAGATCTTACCTGTATTTAAAATATCTGAAGATGCGGATATTACAGAAAGGATCGTAACACCTGCGCCAAAGCGTGAAGCGCAAGTTCAACAGCCTAATTTGCCAGAAAAAGAATTCACTAAAGACTTGAAGTTAAACGAAAAATACACTTTTGATAACTTCGTTCAAGGTGAGGGAAACAAGTTGGCCGCCGGTGCTGCACTTGCTGTAGCCGACAGTCCTGGTAGTTTTTACAATCCTTTATTTATTTTTGGTGGCGTTGGTTTAGGTAAAACACACCTGATGCAAGCTGTTGGGCATCAAATGCTAGCAGAGCGACCTAACGCAAAAGTTGTCTATATACAGAGTGAAACTTTTGTTAATGACTTCATTAATTCCATCAAAAATAAAACGCAGGACAAATTCCGCGAAAAATACAGAACTTGTGACCTGCTTTTAGTTGATGATATTCAATTTTTTGCCAAAAAAGAGGGGATTCAAGAGGAATTCTTCCATACTTTTGAGACACTTTATAACGATCAAAAACAGATCGTAATGACTAGCGATCGGTTGCCTACAGAAATCCCAGATCTATCAGAGCGTTTAGTTTCTCGATTTACATGGGGCTTGCAAGTCGAAATTACGCCTCCCGATTTGGAAACCAGAATCGCTATTTTGCGACGCAAAGCTGAAACAGAAGGTTTGACTATTGATGATGGTACGCTTAACTATATTGCATCTCAAGTTGATACTAACATTAGAGAACTTGAAGGGGCTTTAGTTAAAGTTCAAGCTTATGCCACAATTGAAAAAGCAGATATTGACGTTAACCTTGCGCGTGAAGCATTAGTTGACCTCAAATTAGTTCAAAAAAATCGTGGATTACAAATCTCTAAAATACAGGAGGTTGTCGCAAACTATTTCCAAACTTCAACTGCTGAATTAAAGGGTAAAAAGCGTGTACGGCAGATTGTAGTTCCTCGGCAAATAGCAATGTATCTTTCTCGTGAATTAACAGATGCCAGTTTGCCAAAAATTGGTCAAGAATTTGGGGGAAAAGATCATACCACTGTCATGCATGCTTATGATAAAATCGACAAGCAGATGAAACTTGATTCTGATATCAAAACTGCTGTCTTTGACCTAAAGCAAATTTTGGAGCACTAAAAGTTATCCACTGTGGAAAAATAAACAAGTTTTACACAAGTTTTTAACCGTAACAAGTCCGTTATTTTAGGCTTCTTATGAGTTTTCAACAGAACTCACAGGCCCTACTACTACTAATTAATTATATAATTACTAATAAAAAGAAATCACACAGCTATTCTTGGGAGGAAAAACATGAAGTTTACAATTAATCGCAATCTGTTTATCGAAAACCTCAATAATGTAATGCGGGCCATCTCATCAAGAGCTACTATTCCAATTCTTAGTGGAATTAAGTTAGACTTAACAGAAGATGAACTTACGTTAACGGGTAGTGATACAGATATTTCAATTGAAATTCAAATTCCAGTCAATGATGATTTAAATGTGGAATCTACAGGTTCTATTGTTTTACCAGCTAGATTCTTTAGTGAAATCGTAAAAAAATTGCCTGGTAAAGACTTCTCATTTGAAGTAAAAGAAAGTTTTCAAACTCAGATCATATCTGAAAATAGTGAATTTACAATTAATGGTTTAGATGCTAATAACTATCCACGTTTACCAGAAATTCCAGATGCTGCTTCATTCACTATTTCTGGTAAAACTTTCCGTGAAATCATTAATGAAACGCAATTTGCTACTTCCAATGATCAAACACGAGCAATTTTAACTGGGGTACGTTTCTTCTTTAGTCCAGATAAAATTAAAGCTGTCGCAACTGATTCCCACCGTTTATCTCAAAGAACAATTGCTTTAGAAAACGGACCTCAAGCTGAAACTGATTTGATTATTCCTGGTAAAAGCTTGCAGGAATTAGCTAGAATCATTGGTGAAGCTGATCCAGAAGTTAAAGTTTGCCCAGGTGATAACCAAGCTTTATTTGTAATTGGCAACTTGTCCTTCTATTCACGTCTTTTGGACGGAAATTATCCAGACACTGATCGCTTGATTCCGACTGAAAAGACCACTAGTGTTGAATTTGACATTTCCGAATTATCTAGTGCCCTTGAACGTGCCAGTTTGTTAACTCATGCTGGCCGTAACAACGTGGTTACTTTGACTTTGGATATAGAAAATCAATCAGCTAAGTTATCAGGTAAATCTGCGGAAATTGGTAATGTTGAAGAAGATGTTAGCTTCAGAAATCTTGAAGGAAACAATTTAGAGATTTCCTTCAACCCTGACTATATGCGTGATGCGTTAAGAGCTTCAGTAACAGATTCTGTAATTATGAGTTTTACTAAGCCACTTCGTCCATTTATCATTAATCCAGATAAAGAAGACATTGAATTTGTGCAATTAATTACGCCAGTTAGAACATATTAGTCAAGTACACAATATTTAGGTCATAAAAAGTCGTCAAATAAGGCGACTTTTTATTTTGCTTTTAAACGAAAACGCAAAATATTGGCGTATATTTATTTTTTTACCGTGCTAGTGTGATTAGGTTATTTTGAAAAAAAGCTCTGAAAAGGCTTATAAGAGCGATTTAGTTTGTTATTTGTGTTGAAAACTAATATAATTATATAGGTATAAAGCGTATTGAAGGTGAGCATTATTAAGTATTTTAAAGTTGACGGCGATCATATTACTTTGGGGCAATTTCTGAAGGAAGAGAGCATTATTTCATCAGGTGGACAAGCTAAATGGTACTTAAAAGATAATCCAGTAACTTTAAATGGTGAACTTGAAGATCGAAGAGGCAAAAAGATGCATGTTGGTGATCACGTAGTGGTTAATGGCCAAGAATATGAGTTTCGGTAGGGAAGTCAATGTATCTTGATCATTTTACTGTACAGAATTTTCGTAATTTAAAAAAGCTTGACGTAAATTTTGATTCAAACGTCAATATTTTTATTGGCAAAAATGCTCAGGGCAAGACCAATTTGCTAGAGGCAATCTATTTTTTAGCATTAACACGTTCACATAGGACCAATAATGATAAAGATTTAATTGGTTTCGGCGGTGAGTTTACCAATTTACTTGGGCATGTACATAAAAGCCAAGTGGATCTTGATTTACGTGTTTTGATCACCCAAAAAGGTAAAAAAGTATGGATTAATCGAGTTGAGCAGGCGAAGTTGTCTAAATACGTAGGTCAGCTGAATGCGATTTTATTTTCACCGGAAGACCTCGAGTTGATCAAGGGTGCACCAGCACTGCGGCGGAGATTTATGGATCAAGAATTTGGTCAAATAAATGCAGAGTATTTATACTTCGCAAGTAAGTATCGGCAAGTTTTAATTCAAAAGAATAATTATCTGAAGCAGCTAGCTAAAGGTAAGGCAAAGGATCAGGTCTTTTTAGATGTACTTTCAGATCAACTAGCTGGTATCGCCGCTGAAGTTGTCTTTCGACGATTTAAATTTCTTAAGTATCTTAGTCACTATGCTAGCGATGCTTATGCACATATTAGTTTGGGCAGTGAGCAGCTTTCAATTGCTTATCATCCATCAGTGGCTGACATCCAAGCTGATGACAGTACAGAAGAAATTTATCAAAAGATTTTAGCAAGTTATGCACGAAATAAGGCAAGTGAAATTCGCAAGGGGACAACTACTTCTGGGCCGCACCGTGATGATATTGAATTTAAACTTGATGGTCAAAATGCACATCTTTATGCTTCGCAAGGGCAGCAGCGTTCAATTGCACTTAGCGTCAAGCTGGCGGAAATTCAATTGGTGCATCAACTAACAGATGAGTATCCTTTACTCTTGCTGGATGATGTAATGAGCGAGTTAGATCATGGTCGACAAAGTGCGCTACTTAATTATATTCATGGGAAAACGCAAACCTTTATTACTACGACTGACTTAGAGGGGATTTCCTGGGAAATAATTAAAAAGCCGCGTGTGTATCACATTCAATCAGGCAAAATTAGTTTGGAGAAGGAGAATTAAATGGCTGATAATTCAAAAGAAAATCTTGAAAAGGTCAAAAAATATGAAAAAGAGGCTGACAAGTATAATGCCAGTCAAATTCAGGTTCTTGGCGGTCTAGAAGCTGTACGTAAGCGGCCAGGTATGTATATCGGTTCGACTAGTTCTCAGGGATTGCACCACTTAGTGTGGGAAATTATTGATAACAGTATTGATGAACGACTTGCTGGTTTTGCGACCAAGATTGAAGTTACGATTAACGAAGATGGTAGTGTCACCGTTCAAGATGATGGACGTGGGATTCCTGTAGATATTCAAGAAAAAACAGGTCGTCCTGCATTAGAGACTGTATTTACTGTACTTCACGCCGGTGGTAAATTCGGCGGTGGTGGATATAAGGTTTCTGGTGGTTTGCACGGAGTTGGGGCTTCAGTAGTTAACGCTCTGTCCACTAAACTTGATGTTACCGTAATGCGTGATGGCAAAAAGTACTTTATCGATTTCGATCATGGCCGTGTTAAGGATGAGATGAAACAAATTGGCACGGTTCCACTTGATGAACATGGGACGATTGTTCACTTCTATCCAGATCCAGATATTTTCACAGAAACTATTGTTTTTGATGACAAGATCTTGAAGAACAGAATCCGTGAATTGGCCTTTTTGAACAAGGGATTAACTTTAACCTTTACTGACAAGCGTAAAGACACTGCCGAAACAGATGTGTATAAGTTTGAAGGTGGGATTAAGGAATACGTTGCCTTTTTGAACAAGGGACAAGAAGTATTATTTGATGATCCAATTTATGTTGAAAGCACCTATAATGGCATTGATGTTGAAGTGGCTTTGCAATATACAAATGGCTATAAGACTACTTTGATGACTTTTGCCAATAATATTCACACCTATGAAGGTGGGATGCACGAGGCCGGTTTTAAGACTGCGTTAACACGTGTGGTTAATGACTATGCACATAAGTCTAAGATCTTGAAAGATAAGGACGATAATCTTTCCGGTGAAGACATTCGTGAAGGAATGACAGCTATTGTCTCAGTTAAGCACCCTAGTCCGCAATTTGAAGGTCAGACTAAGACCAAGTTAGGTAATTCGGATGCTAGAACTGCTGTAGATAAGGCTTTTTCAGAAACCTTTAGTCGTTTCTTGATGGAAAATCCTTCAGTTGGGCGCAAGATTGTAGAAAAGGGTCAATTAGCCGAACGAGCTAGAACTGCTGCCAAGCGTGCACGTGAAGTAACAAGAAAGAAATCTGGTCTGGAAATTGCTAATTTACCAGGTAAGTTAGCCGACAACACAAGTAACGATCCAAGTATTTCAGAACTGTTTATCGTCGAGGGTAACTCAGCCGGCGGTTCTGCTAAGCAAGGTAGATCACGTTTAACACAGGCTATTTTGCCAATCAGAGGTAAGATTTTAAATGTTGAAAAAGCTTCGATGGATCGAATCTTGGCTAACCAAGAAATTAGATCTTTATTCACAGCTTTAGGAACAGGCTTTGGTGCTGACTTTGACGTTTCAAAAGCACGTTATCACAAATTGATTATCATGACTGATGCCGATGTCGATGGTGCCCACATTAGAACCCTGCTGTTGACCTTGTTCTATAACTATATGCGCCCAATGATCGACAAGGGCTATGTTTATATCGCCAAGCCACCTCTATACCAAGTTCGTCAGGGGAAAGTGGTCAGATATCTTGATACTGACGAAGAATTGCATGATTACTTAGGTAGCTTGCAACCAAGTCCCAAGCCTACTGTGCAACGTTACAAGGGGTTAGGTGAAATGGACCCAGAGCAGTTGTGGGAAACTACTATGAATCCAGAAAATAGAAGACTGGATCGGGTAAGTCCTGAGTATGCTAAAGATGCTGACGCAGTCTTTGAGCTCTTAATGGGAAATGAAGTTTCACCAAGACGTGACTTTATTCAAAAGAATGCTAAATATGTTGAAAACTTGGATGCATAGGAGGATTAGATGGACGAGAATCAAACTCAAGATCATAGAATTAAAAACGTCGATCTAACTAGCATGATGCGTAGTTCATTTTTGGATTACGCAATGTCAGTTATTGTTGCACGTGCTTTACCTGATGTTCGTGATGGCTTAAAGCCCGTACAACGTCGTATTCTTTACGGTATGAGCGAGTTGGGTGTAACGCCTGATAAACCATACAAGAAGAGTGCCAGAATTGTTGGGGAAGTTATGGGTAAGTTTCACCCCCATGGTGATTCCTCAATCTATCTTGCTATGGCACACATGGCACAAGATTTCTCATACCGTTACATGTTAGTCGATGGTCACGGTAACTTCGGTTCTGTCGATGGTGATGAGCCAGCCGCAATGCGTTATACCGAAGCAAGAATGAGTAAAATTGCTGTGGAAATGTTGCGCGATATCAACAAAAACACCATTGATTGGCAAAGAAACTATGATGATACCGAAAATGAACCGGTTGTCTTACCTGCTAGAATTCCTAACTTGCTTGTTAACGGTGCTAACGGGATTGCCGTTGGGATGACAACAAATATCCCGCCACATAACTTGACTGAAGTTATTAGTGGTTTGCACATGTTAATGAAAAATCCTGATGCTACAACCAAGGACTTGATGAAAGTTATCCCAGGTCCCGATTTTCCAACTGGCGGAATTATTATGGGACGTGGTGGTATCTACCGTGCTTATGAGAGTGGTAAGGGTAACATTGTTGTTCGCGCCAAAACCAATATTGAGACTGAAAAGAGCGGCCGCGAGCGCATAATTGTGAGCGAAATTCCATTTATGGTAAACAAGGCTGAATTGGTGAAGAAAATTGCTGATTTGGCTCGAGAAAAGACTATCGATGGAATTACTGGTGTGCGTGATGAATCAGACCAGACAGGGATGCGGATTACCATTGATATTCGCCGTGATGCTAGTGCTAGCGTTGTTTTGAATAATTTATTCAAGCAAACTCAAATGCAGGCTAACTTTGGTATGAATATGGTGGCTATTGTTGATGGTGCGCCACACTTTTTAACCTTGAAGCAAATGCTGCAATATTACTTGGATCACCAAGAAGATGTTGTAACTCGCAGAACAAGATTCGAGTTAGCTAAGGCAGAGGCAAGAGCCCACATCCTTGAAGGGTTAAGAATCGCTCTGGACAATATTGATGAAATTGTCCACATTATCCGCAATAGTCAATCAAGTGACATTGCTAAAGCAACTTTGATTAGCCGCTTTGGCCTTGATGATAAGCAATCTCAGGCTATCTTAGACATGCGTTTGGTTCGCTTGACTGGCTTGGAGCGCGATAAGGTAGAAGCTGAATACAAGGAATTACAAGCTAAAATTGCTGACTACAAAGATATTTTGTCTAAGCCTGAGAGAATTGACCAAATTATCTATGACGAATTGCTTGATATTCAAAAACGATTCGGTGATAAGCGAAGAACCGAAATTGGTGCTAGCGAAGTCGTTTCAATTGAAGATGAAGATTTGATTGAAAAGCAAAATATTCTGTTGACGGTTACCCATAACGGCTATATTAAGAGAATGCCAATTCAGGAATTTAAGACTCAAAACCGTGGTGGTAAAGGTATCAAGGGAATGGGTGTACAAGATGGCGACTTTATTGAGCATTTGATTTACTCAAGTACGCACGATCTGCTCTTGTTCTTTACTAATGCTGGTAAGGTTTACTCCAAGAAAGCCTATGAGATTCCTGAATACGGCCGCGCAGCTAAAGGATTGCCAGTAGTCAACTTATTGCAATTGGAAAAGGGCGAAAAGGTCCAAACTGTAATTAATATTCCGGAAGGTGCTGACGATAATTACTTATTCTTTGTTACTAAGATGGGAACTGTAAAGCGTACACACGTTAGCGAATTTTCTAATATTAGAAACAGTGGTTTAATTGCCTTAACTTTGAAAGATGGCGATGAATTAAGCAATGTTTTGACTACTGATGGTAAGCAAAACATCTTAATCGGGACTCACTTGGGCTACGCTGTTACCTTCAATGAAGGCGATGTTCGGGCAATGGGTCGAACTGCTGCTGGTGTTCGCGGAATTAACTTGCGTGAGCATGACTATGTTGTTGGTTCAGGTATTTTAGGTGCTGATGACCAAGTCTTGGTAATTTCTGAAAAGGGTTATGGTAAACGGACTCCAGCTTCAGAATATCCAGTTAAAGGCCGTGGCGGTAAAGGTATTAAGACTGCCAATATTACTGAGAAGAATGGTCCATTAGCTGGTGTAACAATCATTAACTCAAATAATGATGTGATGGTAATTACTACTGACGGAATTATGATTCGGTTTAGAATTGATGATGTTTCGCAAACTGGCCGTAGCACCATGGGTGTTCGCTTGATTAAAGTTAGCGATGATAGTCAGGTTGCAAGTTTAACCGTTGTTCCAACTGAGGAAGAACAAGATCAAACTGGTGACGATGACGACTCAAAAAATGGATAATTAATTAAAAAAACAAAAAATTTGAACTTTTAAAAAAATTATCAAACTTTTTTGCGTAATAAATAATGAGCAGTAAAAAATCTGCTAGGATCACGTGAAAACAGTTTGGTAATTTTTTATTTATATGCTAAAATTAGAAATTGCGAGTAATATTCCATTACTCCTTGTTCTTGATTTTAGCAAGAACCATATAGTCCAGAAGGAGGTGCAATAGTCATGGCAACTACAAAGTACGAAGTAACTTACATCATCAAGCCAGATGTTGACGAAGACAACAAGAAGGCTCTTGTAGAAAACTACGATAAGGTTATCGCTGATAACGGTGGTACTATGGTAGAATCCAAAGACTGGGGCAAGCGTCGTTTCGCATATGAAATTGATAAGTATCGTGAAGGTACTTACCACATTATGACTTTCACTGCTGACAACGCTGACGCAGTTAACGAATTTAGCCGTTTGTCAAAGATTGACAACGCTATCTTACGTTCAATGACCGTTAAGTTAGATAAGTAATTTTAATTTATTATCCGTTATGTGATTTAGGAAAGGAAGGTACATGAGTATGATTAATAGAGTTGTACTTGTTGGCCGTTTAACACGTGATCCTGAATTACGTACTACTGGGAGTGGAATCTCGGTTGCTACGTTTACTCTTGCTGTTGACCGTCAATTTACAAATAGCCAAGGTGAGAGAGGCGCAGATTTTGTCAGCTGTGTAATTTGGAGAAAGTCAGCAGAAAACTTCTGCAACTTTACTTCAAAGGGTTCATTAGTTGGAATTGATGGCCGAATTCAAACCAGAAGTTATGATAATAAAGATGGGCAAAGGGTATATGTAACCGAAGTTGTTGTTGATAACTTCGCATTGCTCGAATCACGCAAGGATCGTGAAGCCCGCGGTCAAAATGGTGGTTATACACCAAATAGTGGAAATGCTAGCAGTCAACCTGCTAACAATTTCCCAAATAATGGCGGATCACAAGGTAATTCACAGACTAATAACAATCAAAATAATTCACAAGATCCATTTAGTGGCTCAGGTGATACGATTGATATTTCTGATGACGATCTACCATTTTAAACTAAATTAAAGAAAGGATTCTAGAACATGGCTCAACAAAGAAGAGGCGGCCGTCGTCGTCGTAAGGTTGACTACATCGCAGCTAACCACATCGACTACGTTGACTACAAAGATGTCGATCTGTTGAAACGTTTTATCTCAGAAAGAGGTAAGATTTTACCACGTCGTGTTACTGGCACTAGTGCTAAGAACCAACGTAAAGTAGCTAATGCAATTAAGAGAGCTCGTATCATGGGCTTGTTACCATTCGTTGCTGAAGACTAATTTAGATCGAAATAAACCAAAAGGACAGGACACAAGGTTCTGTCCTTTTTTTGTGTCTTTAGTTATGAATTTTTGATCTGCCTATGTAGAAGAATTCGCCTTCTGCTTCAAACATTTTGTAGGCTTCTTTGATCATTCTTTCGGGAATTTGCTGGTAATCATAAGGATATTAATGGTAATGATAGAGCAGGTCAATGGTTTGTAGGAGTTAAGCCTACTAAAATTCAGGGGAGTGATATTATTTGGGCAAGACAAATGGCTAGAGTAGATATTAATACTCAGGCTGGACCTCATGCAGATAATACTGATTTTCCACGGTTGTCTTATTTGAACCGAGCCGGTGCCAATCCATATGCTGGAAAGGTAATGACTCATGCAGAAGCTGCGGTATCACCAAATTATAAAAAGTTCTTAATTGCAACCATCGAAAATAATCGTATTGGTCATTTTACCATTTATGATTTAGATAAAATCAATCAAGCACTTGATAAAAGTGGAAAGTATAAGGATGTCAGTTTGGATGGCTTTGAGTATGAAGATAGCTTTACTATTAATAACTTGTATGGCAATGCAGAAGACGCTGTTGTAAATTCAATTCAAGGATATGATTTGGATAATGATGGAAATATTTATATTTCTAGTCAAAAAGCACCCGATTTCGATGGCTCATATCATGCATATCATAAGCAAATTGTTAAGATTCCATGGAATGGTCGCTCTGAAACGAAAGAAGATCAATGGGAAAGTGTAAATCTAAGTGCATTTGGTGGATTGGATATATCAAAGAAGCATAGTGAAGTTGAAAGTATTCAAATTCTTAGTGAAAATCATTGCTATTTAACGGTTGCATACCATTCTAAATTAGACGGTAAAAATAAAACTACCTTAAATAGAATTTATGAATTATCTTGGAGCTAACAGAAAAACATTAAAACCATTTAAATCTAAAAAATTGAAGGGTGAGTATTTAACAAGATACTCACCCTTTTATTTGCCTTAAATAAATAAAAAGAAGATAATTGTGGTGTAATAATTTGATAAGGATGGGTGTTCTTATAATGAAGACTAAGATTACGTTAATATCTGCAGCTACATTAATGTCTATTGTACCCTTATTTGCTTTAAATAATACTGCTCAAGCTGCAGATAATTCAGTCAAAAAAACAGTAATGCATACTGCAATTGCCTATGACAAAGACGGTAATAGAACAAGTCAAAAATATAATGCTTATAGTACAGTTACTGTTGATTCTAAACCAATAGCTATCAATGATGATCAATATTACAAAATTTTAGGCAAAGATCAATATCTAAAAACTACTAACATTGACGGCGTAACTCGCAAGATAACACACAATACTTATATTTATAAATCTTCATCGGCCAGAACTTCTTACAGGGGGCGCTGGAAATTGTATAGAGGCGAAACAATTACTACTTATGGTAGCTCCTATAAGTTTAAGAATGGCAAGAGCTATTTCAGAGTAGGTGGACCACGTAAGCAATATATTAAATCCTATAATTTGGGTCCAGTTGTTAATTCAGATGTTGAATCTACGTCTGCTGTAGCAACGGTTGTTAGAAGGGCGCATGTTTGGACAGAAATAGGTCCTAATAAATTTGAAAATAAACTTAGTGATTTAAAAGTAGGGACTAAAGTATTAGTTGATCGACTAGAATACAATAGATTATCAGAAAATTCACCACAAGATGAAGATACTGGAATGAATTTTAGATATTACCATATTAAAGGTACTAAAAACTGGATATCAGAAGAAGATGTTAAGGTAAACAAAAAAGTACCGTTTCATAACTATAATAAGGAACATTATACTTACATCACATTCCCTAAAGACACCGACGTCTACAATGCAGATGGAACAATCCAAGATCATAATGGACAAAAGATAAGTAAACAAAAAGGTCAGTTAAAAGTTGATAAACTTGTTTACATTTGGGTTCCAAGTGAAAATAAAGCAGAGCTTTTCTATCATTTAGTTGGCACTAGTTTTTATGCAAGTACTACTCCAACAGCTCATTGGAGCACAATTAACGTAGGGCATGATGCATATGTTAAAGCAAGTGATGTAAAATTTGTTTATGGAGTAAAATTAACCCCCATCAAACACTGCTGCAGAAGCACAAGCAGCTGCACAGAAAAATAAGTTGAATTAAGCAAAAATAGTTGGAAATCAGATTTTTGATGTAAGATGGTAATTAAAAAGGTTGCTAATATGGAATAAATCACCATATTAACAGCCTTTTTAATGTGGAGAATCTCCAATGACTAGAGATTCTCTTTTTGCATCTACTGTTTTCAATCCTTGCTTGGAATAAGGTATAATTGACACTGAAATATTATGAAATCTATTAGAAAGGATCTTCATGAAGGATTTTTTACGTAAGCTAGAGTTGCCTGAATTTATTAAGGATTCACGGCTGACAGCTTCTATAATCATTGCACTTTCTCTTTCATTATTGGGAAGCATTATTGCGATGATTATGAATCCATTGTTTGGATTGGCAATGCTTTTAGTCTTTATTTTGACCGTTGCCTTTGCCATCTATGGGACCTATATTTTAGCGGGTAATGCAAATAGCTTTGCGGTTAATTTGTCTTACCGGATAAAGCGTAGTGAACAAGAAGCAATGATTAAGATGCCGTTGGGAATTTTGCTTTATGATTCGGATCACCAAATTCAGTGGGTTAATCCATATCTGCAATTATATTTAAAGAGTACAGATTTAGTGGGGCACACAATTGAATCAGTTGACCCTGATCTGAATAAGCTACTTAATGAAGCAATTGAGGCAAAAACAGCAGAAAATCATCTGGTTGATTGGGATGGTCACCGATTTGAAATGGTGGTCCAAAATAATTTAGGCGTAATATATTTATTGGATATTACGCGCTATGCCAAAATTGAAGATAAATATAAAGCTGAACGATTGGCGATTGGTCAAATTTTCATCGATAATTATGATGAGCTAAGTGAAGCAATGCATGATCAAGAATTGACCAGCATGAGTTCATATGTGCAAAATACATTGAGTGATTATGCGAAAAAGTTTAACGCATATTTAAAACGGATTGATGAAGACCATTTCTTGATCTTGATCCATATGCAAGAATTAGCTGAGATGGAGAAGGACAAATTCTCTGTTTTAGATAAGGTGCGTCAAGAAACGAGTAGAAACAATACGCCACTTACTTTATCTATGGGAATTGCTTTTGGGAGTGATTCTTTGTCTGAAATTGCCAACCAGGCTCAATCTAACTTGGATTTGGCCCTAGGTCGAGGTGGAGACCAGGTTGTCTTACGTCAACCCGGTAAAGACGCCCGCTTTTATGGCGGTAAGTCTAATCCGATGGAAAAGCGGACTAGAGTTAGAGCAAGAATGGTTTCACAAGCAATTAGTGAACTATTTAAAGATGCCGATCAAGTTTTTGTTGTTGGTCATCAGCGTCCTGACATGGACTCAGTCGGTAGTGGGATTGGCGTAGTAAAATTAGCTCGTCTTCACGGAGTTAAAGCTAATTTTGTTTTAGATACTAATAAGACAAACTATGATGTTGGTCGCTTGGTCACCTTAATGCAACAGAAAAATCAGGATAAAGATATTTTTATTAACCCTGATGTAGCTTTAGCTCAAGTTACTGACAAGTCAATGTTGGTAATGGTTGATCATTCGAAGTATTCAATTACTTACTCACGGTCACTTTATGATCGTTTGAAGAATCGAATCATCGTTATTGATCACCATAGACGAGGCGAGGAATTCCCTGAAAATCCAATGTTAACCTATGTTGAACCATATGCTTCTTCGGCTTGTGAATTGGTCACTGAAATGATTGAATATCAGCAGCCAGCTAACGGTAAGCGAGTTTTGACCGATATTGAAGCTACAGCAATGTTAGCCGGGATTGTGGTCGACTCCAAGGAATTCTCGTTGAGAACAGGAACTAGAACCTTCGATGCGGCTAGTTACTTACGTTCAATCGGGGCTGACTCAGCAGTTGTAAGCATGCTCTTGAAAGAGGACATTGATAGTTTCCTCGAACGGACGCATTTAGTAGCCACTTTGAAGATGGTGAAGCCACATATGGCCGTATTATGTGGACCTGATGATAAGATTATAGATCCGATCATTACAGCGCAGGCGGCTGATACTGCACTTGATTTGGAAAATGTGGGTGCTAGTTTCGCAATTACGCGGCGCAGTGATAATACGATTGGTATTTCAGCTAGATCAATGGGTAAGATCAACGTTCAAATTATTATGGAAAAATTGGGCGGTGGTGGACATCTTTCTAATGCGGCAACACAGATTAAAGATGTTACTATTGAAGAAGCAAAACAAAAATTACTTGATGCAATTGATGAATATGAAAAAGAAAATGATTAGGGAGGACAAATATGAAAGTTATTTTTACTCAAGATGTTAGAGGTCGAGGTAAGCGTGGACAAGTTAAGGACGTACCTGATGGCTACGCACAAAATTACTTGATTAAGCGAGGCTTGGCTAAAGAAGCTACTAAAGGTAACATGAATACCTTGAAGCGTGTAGAAGCTAATGAAAAGGCTGCTTATGAAGCAGAAAAGGCCGAAGCAGAAAAGATCAAGGCAGAACTTGAAAAAGACGATACCGTTGTTAACTTCAAATCTAAGGCTGGTACTGACTCACGTTTGTTTGGTTCAATCTCAAGTAAGAAGATTGTGGAAGGCCTTGAAAAGCAATACGGTATCAAGGTTGATAAACGCAAGCTTAACTTGCCAGAACCAATTAAGACTTTGGGCTATACTAATGTTCATGCCAAATTATTTAAGGGTGTAGAAGCTACTATTCGCGTTCACGTTACTGAACAAGACTAATAAAAAGTGGTTGTGATTGATGGATAATATCGTTTCTCAACAAATTCCGCATGATCGCGATGCCGAAAGGGCAGTTCTGGGTGCGATTTTTATCGATCCTGAAGCAATTGCGGATGCTAGTGCGGTAGTTCAGCCTGAAGATTTCTATGAGCGGGCTAATCAAATTGTCTTTCAAGCGATGTTGGACTTGTCTGATCGCGGGGATGCAATTGATACGCTGACCTTACAGGATGAATTAAACAAAAGAAATCAGTTAGAAGATATTGGTGGTATCGGTTATGTTTCCGAATTAGCGATGGCCACACCGACAGCAGCGCATGTTACCTATTATGCCAAAATTGTGCATAGGAAGGCGCTGCTTCGTCGTTTAATCTCTGCTAGTCAGAAGATTATCTCTAATGCAATCGATGGCTCTGACGATGTAACAGACATTCTAGATGACGCTGAAAGTGAAATCATGAATGTCTCGTCAGAGAATAGCACAGGCGGCTTTAGGACCATTAAAGAGATCGTTAATTCAGCGATTAATGATATTAATAATATTCCGGATGACGGAAATATGGTTACTGGCTTGCCGACTGGTTTTGCGGAATTAGATAAGATGACAACTGGTTTTCACGATGATGAATTGATCATTGTAGCTGCTCGTCCTGGTGTGGGTAAGACTTCATTTGCCTTAAATATTGCGCAAAATGTAGGGCTACACACTGAAAAAAGTGTAGCTATGTTCTCACTAGAAATGAGTGGGGAGCAACTGGTTCAGAGGATGTTAGCTTCTGAAGGACTGATTAATTCACAGCACTTGAGAACTGGCCAGCTTGATGAAGAAGAATGGCGTAAATTGGTAGTGGCTTCTGGGTCACTAGCAGGTGCGCAAATCTTTATCGATGATACGCCCGGAATCAAGATGAGTGAAATTCGTGCTAAATCACGGCGATTAGCTAAGGAAAAGGGCAATCTTGGTCTTATTGTAATTGACTACTTGCAGCTGATTGAAGGGCCACGCAGTGAATCACGGCAACAAGAAGTTTCTGCTATTTCAAGACAGTTAAAAAAGCTAGCTAAAGAGTTGCACGTGCCTGTTATTGCCCTTTCGCAGTTATCACGGTCAGTTGAACAAAGACAAGATAAACGGCCTGTATTATCTGATATTCGTGAATCTGGGTCAATTGAACAGGATGCCGATATTGTTTCTTTCTTGTATCGTGACGATTATTATCGTGATGAACCAGATGATGGTGAAAGTAGCGGTAGTCAAGATGAAGTTGGCGCAGAAGACGATAATGGTGAAGTAGAAGTCATCATTGAAAAGAACCGTTCCGGTAGCCGGGGGACGGTTAAGCTAATGTTTTCAAAGCCATTCAACCGTTTTTCAAATTTGGATTATGCGCATGATCCTAATGGTAATTAGAAAAAGCACTCGATGAGTGCTTTTTCTATGTTTGAATATAATACGAATAATATTTACATTTATAATGGAAATTGTTTATATTTGGTGTTGAAATGATACCATAAGTTTGCTATAACTATTACTGAAAAGAGTAATAACGAATATACTCATGGAGGAATAGCGAGTTTATGAAGTTTAAGAAGATTTTGCTTGGTGCTTGCGCCGTCTTGGCAGCTGTCTCATTAGCAGCCTGCTCAAATAGTAAGAAGAGTTCATCCTCATCGAATGAACCTAAGGAATTGAACGTTGAATTTGTACCAAGTACCCAAGCAAATAAGATGGAAGCTAAGGCCAAGCCTTTAGGCACATTATTGCAAAAGCAATTACACATTCCAGTTCATGTGACCGTTTCTACCGACTATAGCGGTCTAGTTGAAGCAATGTCATCTAAGAAAGTTGACGTAGGCTTTATGCCACCATATTCTTACATATTAGCTCATAAGCGTGGGATTGCTGATGTTTTGTTGCAAGCTGAACGTTATGGCTATGATGAACCATCCGGTAAGATGAATCATACCTTAATGCATAAGTATCGTGGTATGATCGTGGTTAAGAAGGGCTCAAAGATCAAATCTTGGAAAGACTTAAAGGGTAAAAAGATTGCGATTGGCGATCCTAGTTCTTCATCGGGCTATGTTTATCCAGTTGCGGAACTTTACAAAAAGGGTTTGAATGTAACCAAGGACTGCAAATTAGTTAATGTTAAGGGTGACGATCAAGAAGTGTTATCCGTTTTGAATGGGGATGTTGATGCCGCATTCGTCTTCTCAGATGCACGTAATATTGCCGCTAAGGATGACAAGAAAGCAATGACCGATGTTGTGCCAATCTACTTTACCAAGTGGATTCCAAACGATACTATTGCGGTTAGAAAAGATATGCCTAAAAAATTCAGAGTTAAGTTAGCTAAGGCTTTCAAGAATATTGCTAAGTCTAAGAAGGGTAAGCAAATTATCGAAAGCATTTATAACCATTATGGTTATGTTGAAGCTAAGGATTCCGACTTTGATGGCTTACGTCAATACCAAAAGATCGTTAACAAAGCTACTGGTGGCAGTAACTAAAATAGAATAATTTAATTGAAAGGGCTCACCATTACGGGTGAGTTCTTTTTGTTTCTATATAATATATCAGTTAAAATAGACATAAAAGAAATGAAGAAAGAAGAAAAATATGAAAATTGCGGTTTTAACTGATAGCTCAGCTTATTTGACTAAAGAGCAACAAGAAAAATATCAGATTGATGTTCTGCCTATCCCGATTATTTGGGGGAAGAAAGTTTACCATGATTTAGTTGATATTGGCTATGAAGAGTTTTATCAAAAATTAAGTGAAGAAAAAGAATTACCAACAACTTCTCAACCTTCAATCGGTGACTTAAAAGAAAAAATTAATGAATATGTTGAGCAGGGATATACAGATGTGATTGTGATTACTCTTTCAAGTGGTATCTCCAGCTATTTTTCAACGGTTCAAAGTGTTGCTGCAGAGGAAGATCGTATCAAGGTTCATCCATTTGATAGTAAGATTACTTGCGCAGGTGAAGCAGATTATGCCATGCTAGCAGGGCGACTAGTGCAGGCAGGAGCCAATATTGATTTAATTATGCGTGATCTCAAGGACTTGCAAAAAACAATGGATGTGCGCTTCATGGTGGACGATTTGAGCCATTTAAAGCGGACTGGACGTTTATCTAATGCGGCTAGCTTTGTTGGTACGTTGTTCAAGATTAAGCCGATTTTATCGATGGATGTGCAAAATGAAGGCCATATTTCAGCGATTGCGAAAGAGCGTCAATATAAACGTGCATACAAGCATGTGCAAAATGATTTTGATAATTTGACTAAAAATATGCCGTATAAGATTCAGGACACAATTTTTGATTCACTTGATCCTGAGAAAAAGCAAGAGTGGCTGGAAGATTACCAAGCAAAGTTTCCTAAGTATAAGTTCGATACCAGCATTATCGGACCAGTTGTTGGCGTGCACGTGGGACAAGGAACAATGTCGATGATTTGGTGCCGTGATTTGGATACTTATTTTGATGAAAATGGTCAGCCAATCAAGGGAATTGAGTCACAAGCAGTAGTGGATCCAGAGTAAGTATAATACCAATATGATAAAAAAATGAGATGCGCTATTGATTATTTAATATCATCGCTATATTATTATTAATAATTTAATATGGCGATGAATGGGGATGATCAGAGTGTCAATCAGTTCTTTTTTTAAAAAGTTAATAGCCAAAAATAAACTCTTGTTTTTAGCTATGGTGATTACTAGTGCTTTTGCTTCTTTAGATGGCGTCATTTCTCCTTATGTTATTGGGAAAATTACTAATACACTTTCTCAGAAACATTTTAGTGAAATACCGAAAATCTTGTTACTGTATCTGTTGATGATGCTTTTTCTGAATGTTAGCTTTTATCTATGGCAATTTTGTTGGGGAAAAATTACCAAATCAAGTAATGAATTATTGAGATCTACAGCTTTTAATAATTTTATTGCTTCCCCTAGTGAAAAGAAAATCACTAATACCCTGAATTTTATCAATGTTAATGTTAAACAAATTGAAAATCAATGTATTGATTCAACAATTATGCTTGTTTACTGCGTTGAGCAAGCCATCGTTTCATTAGTTTATATTTTAAGTATTAATGGCATTGCAGCAATGGTTTTCCTAGTTTGTGGGTTAATTCCAGCAGTTATTCCACGTTTAACTCGTAATTGGGTTCAGACAGGAACTAAAAAGTGGAATAGCAGTTATGAAAACTATAATCAAAAAACAAGTGATGCTGTGCATGGTTTTGATACTATCAGACATGCAAATGGTGATAATAGATTCAAAATATTTGTCCAAAAAGCATTAATGGGAGAAGAAAAGAAGTATTTTTTGATGAATTTTCGGCGTAATACTTCTAATTTTTTAGCCCAGGTCTCTTATTCATTATCAATGGTTATTTCTTTGGCTGTTGGTACATTCTTTGTAATTAATGGTCAAATTCTAGTAGGTGGTTTGATTTCTCTATTTTTAGCATCAGATCGTTTAACTAGTCCAATTATTTCGATTGTTAATATTGCAAATCAATTGACCTCTGTTAGTCCTCTGCTAAAAAATAAAGCTTTACAAAAATCTAAAAAGCAAGAATTTAATAATTTAGACTTCACCAAATTACCAAACCAAGAGAAAATAATTTTTGATCACTGCAATTTAGGGTATTCTAATAAAGCTATTTTGAAGAATATTAATTTGACAGTTTCTAAAGGCAATAAAGTATTGATCATCGGTCGTTCTGGTATTGGTAAATCCACTCTGTTCAAGACATTGCTTAATGAAATTCCATTGCTAAAGGGCAAAATACTGGTAGATGATAGTCTTAACCAAGCTAATTTCTATACCAATTTTGGTATTGTTAGTCAGGATACTTATATATTCGCTGAATCTTTGCGCTTTAATTTAACGCTTGGAAAAGATTTTCCTACTCAGCAAGTAATAAATGTTTTGAAAACTGTTAAATTAAGTTATTTAGCTAATGAAAAAAGCTTAGACATGCAGATTGGGGAGAAGGGATTATCACTTTCGGGTGGAGAAAAACGAAAACTGGAAATTGCACGAGCTTTACTGAATCAAAAATCGATTTTACTTGTTGACGAAGGACTATCTGGACTTGATGAAGAAAGCAATAAACAAATTTTTGCACTTCTTCAAAGTCTTCCGCAGACAGTAATTGAAATTGAACATGCTGTTAGTCCAGAAGAGAAAAATCAATTTGATCAAATTATTGATCTAGGAGCTCAGTATTGATTTTTTTATAAATAAACAAAAACAATTACATACGTATGAAAGCCTTTACACATAAGGGCTTTTTTCTTTATAATATTAGCAGCACGAAAACTTTTTGGAGAAAAACTTACATACAGAAAAGGATGAGAATATGGCAGAAAAGAAATATGTCGGCAGTATCGAAGCAGGCGGTACTAAATTTATCGTAGCTGTGCAAGATGTTGAAACAGGTAAGGAAGTAGCGCGTGATCGTATTCCTACCACTACTAACAAGGAGACTTTACAAAAAACAGCTGAGTTTTTCAAAAAGCACCCCGTTGATGCATTAGGAATTGGTACTTTTGGTCCAATTGATATCAATCCTAATTCTCGTACTTATGGCTACATTTTGGACACGCCTAAGCCAGGTTGGTCAGGTACGGACGTAAAGGGCTTTTTTGAAAAGGAATTAGGTATTCCAGTTGCCATGACGACTGACGTTAACGCATCATGTTATGGTGAATATGTTGCTCGCGGTCGCGATGATTCTAAGAGCTACTTCTATGCAACAGTTGGTACTGGCGTTGGAGCTGGAATTGTGCAAGCGGGTAAGTTGCTCGGTTTGAATAACCACCCAGAAATGGGGCACATGTTGGTTCGTCGTTATCCTGGTGATGATTATGAGGGTCACTGTCCATTCCATAATGATGCCTGTGTCGAAGGCATGGCTGCTGGTCCAAGTCTTGAAGGCAGAACTGGAATCCCAGGTGAAAAGTTGTCACGTGATAACAAGGTCTTCACTTATTCCGCATATTACATTGCCCAAATGCTCTTCAATGTTTATATGGCTGCTCGTCCAGATGTAATGATTGTTGGCGGTTCAGTTTTAAATGAAGATGATTTGGTTAAGGTAAGAAAGTTCTTTGATGAATTTAACAACAATTACGTTGCCACACCCGATTTGAATGAATTAATTGTGCGTCCTGCTGTGGCTCACAACGGGTCTGCAACTCTTGGCGATTTTGAATTAGCTAAGAATTTGCTCAAATAAAAAAGCATAGATAAATTGAATAAGCAATAAAAAGGCTCAACTCGTTAAGAAAGACGTAAGGCGAGCCTTTTTTGACGTAATTTGACCTAAATGCGCGTAATATTAATTCTAGAAACGTAACCGGTTTATTAAGAAAGGAGCCCAACTATGAACAAATCAGATAGTGGCTTAAAAGACAAAGTTATCGGTAAAGTGAAAGAAGTCGAAGGTAAAATTACCGGCGATAAATCACGCGAAGTCCAAGGAAAAGCTCAACAAGCCAAGGGCAAAGTTAAGGACAAAGCCAAAAAATTAAAGGATGATCTGGAAAAAGACCATCAAATAGATGAAGATTGTTAAAGACTCAGGTCGACTAGCAATAGCTAAACAGAAAGCAAATAGGTGATCCTATGTTATCATGGATCTGGGTTTTAATCGTTGGCGCTATAATAGGTCTAATAGCTGGTTTCATAACCGGCAAGGGTGGATCAATGGGATTTCTAGCTAATTTAATAGCAGGGCTGGTTGGTTCAACCTTAGGCCAAGCAATCTTTGGTTCGTGGGGGCCGCAAATGGCTGGGATGGCAATCGTACCATCAATATTGGGAGCCGTCATCTTGGTACTAGTGGTTTCCTTTGTACTAGGGATGCTTAGAAGAACTGAATAAAATTGAATAGAAAAAGACATGCTTAGCATGTCTTTTTTGTTTCATGTGGAACTATTTTAATTTCTGGTGTTCGTTTTCTTTTTCAGCTAAAAAGCGGTGCTTAACTTCTTCTGGTAATAGACTAGGAACAGTTTTATCATAAAATTCAAAGAAAATTGGTGCTTTATTAGAGTCATTGCTCTTGGGATATAAGGCAAAGTTACTTTCGCTAAACGGTAAGCTGATATTACCACGTAAAGCATTGATAATCTCACCGAACATATGCAAAACATAACGGCGCGTCTCAGGCTCTAATGACATGATTACGCGACTGAAACGGACAGTGCCTAATAATTTATGGGCAGTAATTTGAAAAATATCGGTAATATTTAATTCATCAAATGCTTGGAAAAGAGCATCCCATAATGCACCACGTTGCTTTTCAGGGATGCTGTGGTTAAAGTCGATGAAGAAATGCCGCAAAGAACGTGCACCTGAAGTAAGTCCTTCTGCTAGAACAAAACTATCACGGCCAACAGACCAACGGCGTGGATCATGTTGCTGGACCATCGGTGCAGTGCTTTTGACGATTAAAACGTGTTCAGGATGATCAAGCATGGTGCCAATGATTGAAGCTTCTGGGAGGTAGGTCTTCATCTTGGGTAATGCACGTACAAAGCCAGGTGCTTTCCAGACTTGGTGGAAAAAGCCGGGGCCGTCAAAGCTAAAGGCCTTGATAATGCGGTCTTGCAATTTTGGCTCGGCTACGCTTAAAGCATATTCAGCGTAATTGCCGCCCTTAGAATGCCCTGCTAAATAAATTTTGTCATGGGGAAAGGCGGCAGCCATTTCTTTGAGATAATTGGCAGCAACATCTTGACCATAAACTTTGGGCATGTAGTTCATATTCATGTCTTCGTTCCAGCCGATGATTGAGTTGTCGGTTCCGCGGTAAACGATGATAATTGTATTATCGTTTAGGCGAAAAGTAGCCGCGGTAAATTGAAGTGGATAAGGATCCTTTTCCAGCCGATTAGTCCAATTAAGGATTTTGATGTCGCCTAGACGAGGTGATTTAGGTAAAAGAAGAATTTGATCGCCAGCTAAATCTTTCATTTGAACTTGAAATGAAGGAAGGACGTGTAATTTTTCTGCGACTTCACTTAAGGTATGTTCCTTAGCAGATTTGTCGACGGGTAAGTAGATGATTGAGGCGAAGAGGGATGCGTCCACGCTATTAAAAGGCCGTTCTTTAAAAGAAAGATCTCCCCGCCAACGTAAATAATCAAGTGTTCCAGCCATAATCTCATCCTTTCATTAATTAGGCAATATTACTATTTTACTAAATTGTCGCGCCAAAATAAAAATCTCAAGCTAATGCTTGAGATTTAAAATGATTTTACATACCACCACGGGTATAGCTAATGCGAGTAATATCAGGATATTTACGTAGATTCATGACAATAGAGTTCTCATCAATCTTATTATTAATGATTCCGTCAACGTATAAAACAATACGGTTATCACTCACGTCGAGAATTTTAACAGTAACATTTTCGACGTGATTATCTGCTAGTTCTTGCCTGATTTTAGATAAAATATGATGCTGATTAATAGCCACAATTTGAATGTTAAAACGAACATGTGGCGTTATTTTGTTGATAATGACATCATCGTGAAAGATCATTTGAATGATAAACAATAGGGCGGTTGATAGGATACCGATGAAATACATGCCAGCACCAACAGCCATCCCGATGGCGGCAGTTGCCCAAACTCCAGCGGCAGTAGTTAAGCCTGAGACCTGTTCTTTTCTAACTAGGATTGTACCCGCACCAATGAAGGAAATTCCTGTAACGATCTGGGCCGCAATTCTTGATGGATCTAGTGCAATGTCATGCATGCTTAATAGATCGGTAAATCCATATTTAGATACGATCATGAATAAAGCAGAAGCAATCGCAACTACGATATGAGTTCTCACACCCGCGCTTTTTCTCTGAATCGCCCGCTCATAGCCGATTAATGCGCCACAAAAAGCTGCGACAACAATTCTAAGTAGCCAATCTAATTCGGTTGTAATTGGAGCTAAAGTTTGCATTATTTAGTCCTCATCCTTTGTATAATCAACAATTATTATCATTTCTATTTTAACGTAAATGCAGAAAAATTATAGTCTGGGGAATTTTTTTGAACTTTTTTCAAAAAAAGACTTGCACAGTTTCCATCTATATGGTTTAATAAATACTGTTGTCGGGTAAGACAACGAAGAGTTGCTGACTTAGCTCAGTTGGCAGAGCACCTCACTAGTAATGAGGAGGTCGGAGGTTCGAACCCTCTAGTCAGCATTATAAAGATTCATTTTTATTGATTAACCTTGATTTATCAACGTTTTACGAAGATAAGTTAAGGTTAATTTTTTTGTATAAAGGATATTTTGGCACATGATTTGGAACACAAAATAAGTTGTGTGCATGAAGTAGTTTTTAAGAGTGGAACAAAGGTTATAATGACGGGCTTTAAGCCCGTTTTTTTGTGTGCACAGCGTGAACACGGGGTATAATTGAAAACGATATAAAGTAAATAGGTGAAAAAATGAGTTATACAATTTATACCAAAGGAATAACTAGTAATTTCTTCGATAAAGATGGATATAAAATTGGCTTTGGGTGTTATTACTTACGTACTGAAAATACAACTGAACTAAAATGTAAAGTGGTTAAGAGTGAAGATGCTAAAAAAGTAACTGCACCAAGAATGCAATTAAAATCAATAATTGAAGCTTTGAAGTCTTGTGAGAATGATAGTTTTGTAGATTCTATAAAGTTATATACTAACAATCAGCAATACTTCAAACAGTGTTTTGAAAATGAAAAAAGCCGAAAGAAAAATAAAGATCTTTGGGCTCAAATAGATAAACTGAAACTGGATAAAGGCTTAATTATTTTTCCTGAAGTTGAGGATAATGCTGTTAAACAAAGTCGTGGGATGAGAATATTAGAAGCCGCTATAAAGGACACACAGGCACATAATAATGATTTATAGGGGAAACTACCGCCCATAAAATTTAAACAATGAGATGGAAGTTTAGATAGGAATAAGAGTAATTCACGTTGCTCTTATTTATTTTTAGCAAAAAACAAAAAGGCAAACTAGAGCTGATCTAGCTTGTCTTTTAAATTTACATATTAAATCGTGGAATAATTAATTAAATATCGAGAAAACTCAGATACATGGAGTAAAACGCCATTCGAGAGACAGACAAGGACGCGTAAGCGTCCGCAGGCTGGGTCTCGTGTATACGGGTGGCGGAGTTTAACGAGGGTTGCATAAGTTTTGTTGAGATATAATATCGAATGAGATCAAATGATATTGAGTTATACGAGTTTTGCGTGCGCCTGGAGCGCTTCGTGCATTTAAAATTATTCTTTTGTGTTGCTAGTTAATCTTGCACATGTATAAATAATGTGTCTTAATTAAATTATGTTAACAATGTTACTGGTTTTAAGATTTAAACGAATACTTTAATGCTTTATTTAACAACTCAATCAGAAATAACTTTTAAAAACATGTGCTTACTAATATTATTTGCACTACCTATTTTACTAATTATTTTTATTTATTGTGCATGGGCAACAGACCATATTCAACGATTTAATAGTGAAAAATATCGTGTAGTTATTAAAGATATGATTGGATTACTTATTATTCCACTGATTATAAATATTTTTAGCAATCAATTAACAATTACAGATTTTAAAACTTCAATTTTTCTTTTAATTGCATTGTTTATTTTGTATTTAGGGGCTGATTTATGGGATGCAGCTTCAACCAATGATATACATGTTGTAAAGCATTTCATTTGGATAATGGTAATTTTGATTTTAATATTATTTGTAAGTACTACATTAATTTTATTTTCTACAGAAGTTTTAACGATAATTTACGAAATTATTAGTTTGTTTAAAACCAGATAGATGTATGACGAATGCCAATAATTGACCATAAAGAAATTGCAAACATAATTAGTAAAATAATTAAAACAATAATTGCGCCATGCTCATAATACTCTTGCTTTTTATATAACTTGCGCTTTTGGTAGTATTCGATTTTTTGATTTTTAACAAATTTATCAATTTTTGATCGATTAATTTTGTTTTCTAATAATAAAAATGGCCAAAGTATAAGCACTGCACAACTATCCCAAAAACAAAATTTGACTAGTATCGTAACAAATTTAAGTGTTTCTTGTGACATTTAAATACGCTTCTTTCTAAATAATATAAAAAAAGACAAACTAGATTAACTTTAGCTTGTCTTTTAAAATTACATATTAAATTGCGGAAAAATTGAATGAATATCGGGAAAATTCGGACACATGGAGTAAAACGCCATTCGAGAGACAGACAAGGACTCGTAAGCGTCCGCAGGCTGGGTCTCGTGTATACGTGTGATGGAGTTTTGCGAGATTTGCGTGGAACGTCGAGGGATATCGAGATATATCGATTTATACAAGGTACACGTATGCTTGGAGCGCCTCGTGTATTAAAAAAAGAACCGCAAAGAAAAAAGGATAATGCCATTTGATGCATTATCCTTTTTCAAATTTCCCTAAAACTAGTTGATCTATTTAACTAGTCTTGAATAACTCCCCTGGGAATGGGGACAAATCTTAGATACTCGCGGTGCTGATGTTGGTAACATCGAATAACTCCCGCCTCGAGAACCTCGAGCGGGACAAAATGAACCCCAATTCACACTGGTCTGGATCGCATATGAATAACTCCCCAAAATTGGGGACAACTTAAAAATCGGGGCTTAATGTATTATATATAAATTAACGGCTGTAAACCTTGTAGAAGTGGCCCTTGTGGTACATGCCACCACGAGCAAGACTTGAGTTGGTGTACCAATCTTCGCCGTGGTTCATTAAGAATTTAGTATTAGCACTAGCCTTTGAGCAGTGATTCTTAAAATCGCTAGGTGTAATTTCACCACCAAAGTTTCCTTCGGTATAATCAAACATCTTCATAGCATTGTGCTTACCATCCCACATAGGTGTAATAGTGTCTACATATTTATCGTGGTTCCAAAGACTAAAGTTATTTACAAGAATAATATCACCTTTGCCGTACCACATACCATCGTCTGTGTGTTGCATATCATCGGCCAAAGCCTTGATCTTACTGTTTACACGGTAAACAGTCAAGTATGACATATCGTTGTACTTCTTGGTGAAGTATTTGGCTGCGATATAAACACTTGCATCATTAAAATAATTGTAAATTTTATAATATTTTACACCATTAATATATTTCCAACCATGAGTTTTTAAAGTTTCAATATCATTTTCATCGGTATAATTTGCAGTACTTTGTGGATCATCATCTGCATAGATATGTTTCCCATTTTTATAAATTAATAATGGCAATTTTTCGCCATAACCAAGTGTTACTAATTTATGATCTTTTCTTAAATAGTGAAATGCACTTGCTTGAACAGTTGAAGCGTTTAATACAGTGTTGACTGCGCCAACGCCAATTACTGCAAAAGTAGCTGCAGTTAATAACTTAATAAATTTATTTTTAAACATTTTTAATATCTCCTATTTTATTGAATAAAAAATAAGTCTAATTATTTTAGACTTATAATGAATTTAATTTGATGAAAAGTAAAGGGTTTAATCATATTTGCACATAATTTAATACAAATATGTTGATTTATGTCTTATTTTTATTTATTTACAGAAAAATAGGAGAATTTATGGATAAAAATTTACTTTATAATTCAAGGCCTTTTGGACGTTGCAAGCTTAAGTGCCTAAAAGAAACGCTTTAAGCGTTAAAAAATTAACAAAAAATCGGGGAAGAAAAAAAGACGCTGAGACGTCTTTTTAATTTTAAGCAAATTAATGACTTGACATATATGGTTAAATTAAATAGGAATGTGTTGAACTAAATAATATGGATGGCTAAATTTTATGATTAATATGCAATTTTTAAGTATAAACAATTTTTTTGAATTTATTACTTCACATTTTAATTCTGTACAGATTGCAATAATAATTGTTGTAAGTTTTTTATTGATATTATTGGTTATGACTGTATATTGTACGATTATGTCGTATTCGCATTTATCTTTTTATGATAAAACATATCGTATGATTATCAAAGATTGTTTGACTTTAATTATTGTACCTATTCTTGTAAATATATTTAGTAATAAATTGTCGGCACAAGATTTAGAAAATAGTTCAATAGTATTAATTCTTCTAATTTTATACTATATTTTATTAGATATTTTTGAATTAAATGATTCTGATTCGTTTTTATCAATTTCATATTTAGTAGAATCTATTATTATAAGTTCATCGTTATTTATTATATGCTTGATACTTGTTTTAGTTTTACTTAAAGCATTAAATATAATTACATTTCACAATATTTGGTGATATTTAATATTATCCAAGTTTAAACCGGATAATAGCAAGCGTAATACCAATAAAAGTAGATAATGCACTTATAATTAGCATTAATAATGATGCTTTTTGAGCGCGTACTGATGGATTAAATGCTCGTCGTTTACAGATATGATGTGCAATAATTATATCTGTTACAGTTGCTGCAGAATCAATATATACACAAATATAAACTAAAGTGGTTAATAAATTTTTAGACATAATTTTATCCTTTCTAATAATACAAAAAGACAAGCTAGATTAAATCTAGCTTGTCTTTTAAATTTACATGTTTAATTGCGGAAAAATTAATTAAGTATCGGGAAAAATATTAGTGCGCACTTTATATAAAATGGTATTAATAAGCCCGATATTTAAGTACTTTGTGAAATATTATTATCACCTTCTTTCTTACTTATAACAGTGTTTAGACTTCTTCAACTTTTTTATTCACAAACTAAAAATTGCTATAAAATAGTAACTGTGAAACAGGAAAACTCTGTTCCACAAATCGATAAACTAGTTTTTATTGCAATAGAAAGAAGTGATACTTTTGGTTAATAAAGTATTAACCAAACCGCGGGTACGTGGTAAGACTCGTCGTAAAACTTCGCTTTATAGTAAACTTGAAAAAGCCTCAATGTTAATTGGGACGGCTGGTTTACTAGGCGGAGTTATTGGACCTGTTATCGCTCCCGCTGAAGAAGTTCTCGCAGTTTCACGCAGTGAAATGCAAAAGAGAGCTAAACATTTAACATTTCTTTCTTATTTAATAACGGCAAACAAAACAGCAAGCTAACAATACATTAGTTTGTCGTTTATTAATTTTACAAAATAAATCGAGAAAACTCGGACATATGGAGAAAAACGCATTCGAGAGACAGACAAGGACTCGTAAGCGTCCGCAGGCTGGGTCTCGTGTATACGCGTGATGGAGTTTAACGAGATTTACGTGGAACGTCGAGGCATATCGAGATGTATCGATGTGCTTTGAGCTGCTTCGAACTGTACGTGGGCCTGGAGCGCCTCGTGTATTTAAAAAGAACCGCAAAGAAAAAAGGATAGTGCGTTAAATTGCATTATCCTTTTCCAAATTTCCCAACCTAGTTGATCGATTTAGCTAGGGAATAACTCCCCTGGAAATGGGGACAACTTAAAATGGGGCTTAATGTATTATATATAAATTAACGAGTGTAAACCTTGTAGAAGTGGCCTTTGTGATAAATGCCGCCACGAGCTAAACTGGCGTTGGTTTCGTAGTCGCCAGCATTATTCATTACAAACTTAGCATTTGGTGCGGCTTTTCTACAATTATTCTTGAATTGTGATTGAGTCATCTTAAGCCACATTGACATGTTGTGACCACCGTCATTCAATACACCTTTAAGACCATATTTAGAATTAATTGGTGAACTCATACTTACAATGTCGTCATCTTTTGAATACATATCCACTTCAATATTAGCACCTTTAGTAAGTGTTAAATTAGTCTTTGAAGCTTGCATATCACCGTTGAGCGGTGAAAAAGCTTTAGTTACAGTATAAACTTGAGCATATGACAAATCGTTGTATTTCTTAGTGAAGTACTTTGCTGCTACATATTCAACGCTAATATTTGAATGCTTTAATGGAATACGATAATATTTTTCACCATTAATATAGCGATAGCTGTTAGTTTTAGCAATACCATCCACTTGTGAAGTCGTATCATCATCATTACTATCTGTGTAATATTTTCCATTATCTAATTTGGAAATACAAGGAAAGCCTTCACTATAGCCTAATGTTTTGTATGTATGTTTTTTATTTAAATAATGAAAAGGGCCTACATTATGAATGTAATCTGCTTTAACAGTATTATTTACCATATTTTGAGTAGAAAAAATACCCATGGCTGCAAAGGTGGTTGCAGCTAATAACTTAATAAATTTATTTTTAAATATCTCCTATTTTATTGAATAAAAAATAAGCCTGATTATTACAGACTTATGATGAATTTAATTTGATGAAAAGTAAAGGGTTTGGTCATATTTGCACATAATTTAATACAAATATGCTGATTTAAGTCTTTTTCTGTGCAAAATAATCTAGTAAATGTGCTTGATTTTTGGCCACAAGGTTTATGGCTAGGCGTATGTTGCGGTGCTGGTAGTGCGATTGGAAGAGTGCAACGATTGAAAGTAATTAAAGAAGACGAATAAGCGAATCGAAAGTAGTCGATCCGCTTTTTTTGCTGAAAAACTATATAATTAAAGTAACAATAAAATTTACAGCAAGGCAAAAAGGATGAAAAAACAAAATAAGACTGGCTCAATTGGCGTAGTGGGTGCCACGGCCATCGGTGTTGGTGGCATGATGGGAGCAGGCCTATATACATTGCTCGGCTTGGCCGCCAACTCTGCTGGTGTTTGGCTGCCAGCATCATTTCTAATTGGAGGCATTGTGGCCGCATTTTCAGTTTATTCGTATTCAAAGTTAGGAATGAAGTATCCAGATCGAGACGGTGCCGCTAAGTTTTTGCTAAAAGAATTCGGAGATGGCCAGCCTAGCCTTTTTATTGGTGTATGCCATGGTTAACTTAGGCCACTTGCGCATTGCAGGACAAACTGGGGCCAAGCGCTGGATTTTGATTTGCTCTGTTGTATTGAATCTAGCTTTGTTTGCTTTGTTGTTTATTCAGACAATTCTCAACCACGAAACTTTAACTTGGATTTCAGTAATTGCTTTGTTAATTATTAGTTTTTTAGTTGAACTTGCTTGGCGAAAAAATAATAAACGCAACCTGCATTGGTTAGGAAAAAAATAGTAATTTATGATACAAAAAGTCGATTTTTGTTCCACTTATTGGGTACAAAAGTCGGCTTTTTGTTTTTTTCGTTGTCAAAACAATATCTTTAATATTTTAATTCAGATATACTCTCTTTGATCAAGTTTGAAGTGAGGGAAAATGAATGAAAAAGTTATTGATCGGAAGCGCAGTCTTAGCTGCCTTATTAATTAAAGAAAATATCGCAGTAAATGCGGCAATAGAGCAAAACGAAACAACGCCTAAGATTGCAGTTACTGACAAAAAAGAGAAGCCAAAAGACCAGTCTGATAATAGTTTGGCAGGTCATTATGACCAAGAGACAAATTTTATTACCTGGAAAATAAGGCTGAATCCCAAGAAAGAAAAATATACTGGTGATTTGAAGTTGGAAAATTTAATTCCAGAAGGCTTAGTTCTAGATCCAGATACGATTGAAGTAATTAAGAATGATAATTTTATTCAAAATTCTAGTTTAGTTAAATTGAAGAAAAACAAATTAACAGCTGAATTTCCTGCTAAGAAGTATTCAGAGAGCACAATTTTGATTAAGTATCGAACCAAGGTGGAAGCAGAGCCTAATGAGCCTAATTATCTTCGGGTGAGTCAGTCCTTTACTTTGGGCGATGATCGAGTTCAAGAATACGAGCAAGAAATTAAATACGATCGAAGTAATAAGAATTTTAACATTGAAGCGCCACATAAATCTACGTTTAGAGATGATAATCAAATTTCGTTAATTAAAAAATCTAAAAATAATGAAGAACGCTCTGAAGATTGGCTTAAACGTCTAGCAGAGCTGATTATTAATAAAAAAGAAACTACTTCAGATAAAGGAGGTGAAAAAGTTCAAGGACAGGTCAAAGATCAAAAGCAGCAAGCTTCCCCAGAAAATACAAACCTTTCACGCACTCTAACTGTCAAAGGCTTGACTGGTTTTGATACTAAGGCTAACGAGGTAAAATCCACGGCTAAAATAGATTCTGATTCAGTAAAAACTACTCTAGATAAAGACGAGATTAAGGACAATGCAAGTACTATCTCGCCTAAGTCGCCTAAGTCGCAAAAACACGATACTCATGTCACACTCCCTAAAAGTGACACATCAGAAACTAAGGCAAAATTACCTAAAGCTGGTGAAACTGCCGGTGTTATGCTCAGCGTATTGGGCATAATTTTAATAATTGCAGGGTGTACAGTTCGAACAAAATTCTTAAAATAATCTATATTTGTACTAAAATACGGATTTTCAATAGCCAAAATAGACTCTTTCACGTATTATTTAGATAGATAAACTTGTATCATGAAAGAGAAACAAACATGCCGTACACTATTTCAGAAATTATTGTTTTATTTTTTACTTATTCAGTTATCGGCTGGCTTTGGGAAACCTTTTATTGTTCGATCAAAGACCACCATTATGATTATCGGGGATTTCTGTTTGGTCCTTACTGCCCCGTGTATGGGTTCGCCGTTACTACAATTTTAATTTGTACCAAAGACGTGCGAGATAACCTGCTACTTTTATTTATAGTAGGGACTATCGTTGCCACTATTTTCGAATTTGTGGCTAGTTGGCTATTAGAGACAATCTTTCACATGAAGCTTTGGGATTATTCAAAATTATGGGGTAACATTCAAGGTCGAGTGGCCCCAATGATTTCATTATTTTGGGGCGTTGGTGTAGTTTTATTAGTAAAATTTATTCAGCCAATCATTCAGAAGCTCATTAATAATGAAGAAAAGATAACTCATGGCTGGCTAGCTGTGGGTATTACCATTGTTATGGGTATTGACTTAGTATTAACAGTAATCAGTGTCGAGAGATTCCATACTACAACTAAGATGTGGGATGTGCATATTAACCACTTTATTGAGCGAGTTAGAACTAAAGTAGAAAGTCATATGCCTGAGAAAGGAAAATTGCGGGTTGGTGATTGGCACCATTCAGTGATGCAGCACTATGATGAATTACAACCGCAACGATTAAGCTGGAATCATAAGCGCTACTTGAAGAGCTTTCCAAAATTAAAAGTTACTGATGCTCCTAAGTTCATGGAAATTAAGAAAGAAGTCTTGAAGAAAGAAAGCTAACTAACATAATCTTATTTTGTGGGATTGAAAAAAGTCGGATGATCATATTAGGTCATCCGACTTTTTCTTATCCATTAATTCTATTTGGTTCACGTTTTTTACTTTTTATTTCGGTGTAGTTATCTAAAACGTTGGCATAGCGTCCAAGGGTGAAAAGGTAATCAGATAATCGATTGATGTATTTTAATACGTCATCTGATAATTCCTGTTCATTTAAACTTAATTTGACCAATGCCCGTTCGGTGCGTCGAGCGACTGTCCTGGCATACTGAAGATTGGCACCAGTGGCTTTACCACCTGGTAGAATAAATTCAGGAATGGAAGGAATTTGGGGCGTTAGTTGATCAATGCGATGTTCGAGTTGCTGCACTGTTTCATGGGTGATTTCTTGATGATACTTTACCACGATATCAGCTTGTAATTGGTAAAGGTCGCGTTGTACGTCTTGCAGCTCATCTTTAAGTTGCAGACAGTTTTTAGATAAGTTAGCAATTACTACACCTAAGTAGGATTGCAATTCATCTACGTCACCTAGAGCTTCAATTTGGAGGTCATATTTAGGCACCATTTTGCCAGTAACTTGCTTAGTTAAACCTTTGTCACCAACTTTAGTGTAAATTTTAATCATAGCTGATTCCTGCTTTTCGTTTGTAATTATTTAGGGCAAGAGTCAATGGTTTGTACAAAACAAAATAGAAACCAAAATTGCCCAGACAATGGTAAGTATCAAATAAGAAACTTCCCGCAACATAACCTAAAAAGGATGACCAGCCACCCCAAATTGACATGCCGAAATTGATCAACAAGCCATATACGTAACCCATTATATTTATGCGGTCTTAATGCTTCTGGCCCTTGATCTTTAAATGCATATACCCATTGGCGCAGTGTAGTCCTGCCAGCTCCTAAGGCTTTCGCAATTGAAGCAGGTGATGCTTCGCCATTTATGTATTGTTTAACTGCTTTAAGCTTAGCTTTATAGCTAAATTTACTTTTTCTAGACATACAAAAAGTCCTGCTTTCATAGATAGTA